>Ga0163150_10000090_pt1 | contig 158301 bp, 155 predicted proteins | sample OliLakLV19P2IB_FD_148628 | JGI IMG/M metagenome (GOLD analysis project Ga0163150, IMG submission 148628) | Freshwater microbial mat bacterial communities from Lake Vanda, McMurdo Dry Valleys, Antarctica - Oligotrophic Lake LV.19.P2.IB | ecosystem: Environmental > Aquatic > Freshwater > Lake >... | reverse complement strand
CCTCGGTGTGCGCGGGCGCCTGCAGCTTGAGGGCGAGGTGCGGCACGTCGTGGTCGATGCGCTGGAGGACCGCTCGGCACTCCTCGGGAGCCTGGTGGCAAAGGCGCGGAGCTTTCGCTAGCGCCGGCGGGGAGCCGGGACGCGGCGCGGTCTTTTCGCGGAACCCCCGCCGCCCTCGTCGACCTCGTAGTCCTCGAAATCGGAGAGCAGGCCTTTTGTGCGCTTTTCTTCGCGGATCCGCTCGAGCTTGCGCCAGGCGGGCTCCGTCGCCGCGATGCGGGCACCACGGCGCTTGCGGGTGTCGAAATCCCGCATCAACTGATCGACGTCGAGGTCCCCTTCGGGTGCCTCGAGATCGTCAGCGTCCTCGTCCTCGAATTCTTCTTTCGGTTTCTCGCTCATGCGACCGATCCAGGGTCACTGCGCGCCGATTTATAAAGCGCGCCGGCTTCCGCTGCAAGGGGTCTCAGCCCACGAGTTGGTTCAGCTGGAAGATCGGCAGCAAAAGCGCGATGACGATCACGAAAACAAAGCCGCCCATCAGCAGGATCATCACCGGCCCCAGGATCCCGACCGCGGTATTGACCACGCCGTCCAGCTCGCGTTCCTGGTTGTCGGCCGCCCGCTCCAGCATGTCCTCGAGTTCTCCGCTCGTCTCGCCGCTGGCGATGAGGTGCACGAGCATCGGCGGGAACAGCTTGCTGGCCCCCAGGGAACGCGCAATCGGGGCACCTTCACGGACGCGCACGGCGGCATCCTGGACCGCGCGCCGCATGGTGGTATTGGTGACCACCTCGGCGGAGATCTTGAGGGCCTCGAGCACCGGGACGGCGCTGGCCGTCAGGATCGAAAAGGTCCGGGCGAAGCGGGCGGCATTATTGCCGCGCGTGATGCGGCCGATGAGCGGCAGGCGGAGCCTGAAGGCATCGTAGCGAAGGCGGGCGCCCGGGTCCCGTACCCAGCGGCGGAAACCCCAGGCGCCGCCAATGGCCACCAGCAGCATCAGCCACCACCAGGCCCGCAGAAAGTCCGAGGCGCCGATCAGCATGCGTGTGAGGATGGGCAGTTCCCGATCGCCGGCTTCGAACACGCGCACGACCTCAGGCACGACGTAGCCCAGCAGCAGGCCGACGATGCCGAGGCAGACGACGGTCAGGAGCACGGGGTAGATCATCGCGTTCCTGATCTTCTGCTGGAGCACCTGGCGGTTCTCGGTGTAATCCGCCATGCGTTCCAGGACCGCGTCGAGATGACCGGACTGCTCGCCGGCCGAGACCGTGGCGCGATAGATCTCCGGGAATACCGTTGGAAACGCCGCGAGACCCTCGGCCAGCGTTCGGCCCTCCATGACCCGCGCACGCACGCCGGCGACGACGCTGCGCACCCGCGCCTTCTCGCTCTGCTGCGAAACCGCGAGCAGCGCTTCCTCGAGCGGGATGCCCGAGCGCACCAGGGTCGCGAGCTGGCGAGTGAGGAGCGCGAGATCCGATGTCCCGATGCGGTTGCCGAAGGAAAAAGACAGCGTCCGCGGCGCTTCCTTGTCGCTGACTTCCGCGACGGTCACCGGCAGCAGGGACTGCTCGCGCAGCAGCTGGCGTACCTGGCGGGCGCTGTCGCCTTCCAGTACGCCGCGCAGTTCCCGGCCGGAGGCGTCGAGCGCCGTGTATTCGTAGGCCGCCATCACTCCTCGCGGGCGACGCGAAACAGCTCCTCGAGGGAGGTCACGCCCGCGATCACCTTCGCACGGCCGTCGTCCCGAATACCGGGAGTCGCCAGCCGTGCCTCGCGCTCGAGCTCGTGCTCGCCGGCGCCGTCATGGATCATGACGCGCATGCGGTCGTTCACGATCGCGAGCTCGTAGATGCCGGTCCGGCCGCGGTAGCCATTTCCGGCGTCGGCCCCGGGGCGGTAAAGCGTCGTGCCCACCGGTACGCCGAGCAGCTTCGACTCGTAATCCGCCGCCGGGTAACCGATGCGGGTATCGGGGTTCAGCACGCGAACCAGGCGCTGCGCCACGACGCCGAGCAGGGTCGACGCCAGCAGGAAGGGCTCGACGCCCATGTCGCGCAGGCGAGTCACGGCGCCGACGGCGGTGTTGGTGTGCAGGGTCGAAAGCACGAGGTGGCCGGTCAGCGAGGCCTGGACGGCGATTTGCGCGGTCTCGGTGTCGCGGATTTCTCCCACCATCACCACGTCCGGGTCCTGGCGCAGGATGGCCCGGAGGCCGCGCGCGAAGGTCATTTCGACCTTGGTGTTGACCTGGGTCTGGCCGATGCCGTCGATGTAGTACTCGATCGGGTCCTCGACGGTCATGATGTTTCGCGTGCGGTCGTTGATCCGCTCGAGCGCCGCGTACAGGGTCGTGGTCTTGCCGGAGCCGGTCGGGCCGGTAACCAGGAGGATGCCGTGCGGCTTGTGGATCTGCTCGTCGATCATGGCCTGCACGCGCGGCTCCATGCCGAGCGAGGCGAGGTCGAGCCGGCCGGCCTGCTTGTCGAGCAGGCGCAGGACCACCCGCTCGCCGTGGCCCGAAGGCAGGGTGGAGACGCGCACGTCGACTGCCCGGCCTGCGATCCGCAAGCTGATGCGGCCATCCTGAGGCAGGCGTTTCTCGGCGATATCGAGCCGTGACATCACCTTCACGCGCGAGATGAGCAGCGGCGCGACGGCGCGTTTCGTCTGCAGGACCTCGCGCAGTACGCCGTCGACGCGGAAGCGGACCACGAGCCGGTTCTCGTAGGGCTCGATGTGGATGTCCGAGGCGTTTTCCTTGATCGCCTGCGACAGCACGGCATTGATCAGCCGGATGACGGGAGCGTCGTCCTCGCTCTCCATGAGATCCGAGGGTTCGGGCAAGCCTTCGGCTAGGCCAGCCAGGTCGGTTTCACCCTCGATGCCTTCGACGATCTGCCCGGCCTCGCCGCCTCCGCCTTCGTAGGCCTTGCGCAGCAGGTCATCGAATGCGGGCTCGGCGACTCGCTCGATGATGAGCGGAATCCCGAGGAAGCGCCGGAGTTCAGCGACGGCCGAGGGCGAGGCGCCTTCCCGATAGACGACCTGCGCCTTGCCGTCGGCGACGCCACGCACGAGCACGCCGTGTCGTTTCGCAAAGGCAAACGGCAACCGGCCGACGGGCGCGATCGGTTTCGGCGGCATCCCCGCGTTCATCGCTCGTCCCGGGTCACTGCGGCGGCGTTTCCTGCGCAGCTGCGGGCTCGTTGGGCGGGCCCTGGTTTTCGGGCGGCGACGGGCTGGTCGGCGAGAAAGATTCCAATGATGCCGGCGGCGGCGGCAACTGCGTGGGCTGGGTCGGGCCGACCAACGGCGGGAGCGTCGGCTGCACTGCGCCTGGGATCATCTTCACTTTGCCGTCGTTCCGCCCGAGCTGGAGGTCGCGCAGGTAGTTGTATTTCGAGTTCGTCTCGATCGCCGCCTGCTCCGGCGTCCGCAGCACGCGTGGGCGGATGAAAACCATCAGGTTGGTCTTTGTTTTCTGCGTATTGCGCACGCGGAACAGTGCGCCGATCACCGGAATCTTGCCAAGCAGCGGCACGCGGCTCTCGCTCTCGGTCAGGCGATCCTCGATCAGCCCGCCAAGCACGAGCATGCCGCCGTCGTCCACTAGCACCCGGGTCGTGATTGTACGCTTGTTGGTGACGAGGTCGGTCGTGGAGACCTGGGAGGCGGCGGCCGCGATGCCGGAGGCCTCCTGCTCGATCTTGAGCAGGATCGTGTTCTCGTCGGTGATCTGCGGCGTGATCTTCAGGATATTGCCGACTTCCTTGCGTTCGATCGTCTGGAACGGGTTGACCGCGCCACCGGCGCCCCCCGTATTGGTATACGTGCCGGTCAGGAACGGCACTTCCTGCGCCACCTTGATCTGCGCTTCCTCGTTGTCCAGGGTGATGACGGAAGGCATGGAGACGACATTCGTGTCGCCATTGCTCGCGAGCGCGCGCAGGATCGCGGCGAAATTAGTGCCGTTGTCCTGCTGACGTCCGCCGCCGATGGTGAATCCCCCCGGCGCGCTGGTGACGGACGACGGGTCCTGGACCGCGCGCGCGACGTCGCCGAGGCTGACGCCCGCGATTGGCTGGTTGAACAGGCCGACGAGGAAATTGTCGCCGGAACCGTCGACAATCCAGTTGACGCCGAGGTCGCGCGAGGAGTCGGTGGACACCTCGACCAGCATTGCCTCGATGATGACCTGCGCACGGCGCACGTCGAGGCGGTCCACGACCGACATCAGCGAGCGCATGGTCTTCGGCGGGGCCGTGATCACGAGCGCGTTCGTCTCCGGCTCCGCCCAGATGGTCACGGACTTGTCGACGCCCCCAGGCGCAGCGGCGGCCTGCGCGGCGGCTGCGCCCCCGGCAGCGGCTACCGCAGCTCCGGACTGTTCCTTGAGCTTGGCGGCGAGCTTCTCGGCATCGGCGTAGCGCAGGTAGCGCACCTGGGTGTCGCCGCCGGCTTCCAGCGGCGTATCGAGGTGCGTGATGAGCGTACGAAAGCGCAGGCGCTGCGACTGCTCGCCGCTGAGAAGAATGCTGTTGGTGCGCTCGTCGGACACTATTCGCGCGGCGCCGGCCGCTTCCGCGCCCTGGGAGGCCGAGAGGGAGTTGATGACCCGCACGATCTCGGTCGCCGAGGCATGTTCGAGGCGGATCACATCCAGGTCCCCGTCGCCGGTGCGGTCGATGCGCTGGACGATTCGCACGATGCGGCTCACGTTCGCGGCGCGGTCCGAGATGATCAGCATGTTGGCGCTGGGGTAGGCGGCGAGGTGCGCCGACTGCGGCATCATCGGCCGCAGGATCGGCACCAGCTGACCTGCCGAGACATTCCTGACCTGGACCACCTGGGTCACGATCTCGTCGGAGGTCGAACTGACGCGATCCGGGAGGTCGTTCGCCGGCACCTGCCGCGCGGTGGCATCCGGCATGATCTTGATGACGGCCCCTGATGGCACGGCGATGTAGCCGTGCACCTGCAGGATCGCCAGGAAGGCTTCGTAGAAGGCCTCGGGGCTCATGGGCGACGTCGAGAGCATGGTGACCTGGGCACGCACCCGCGGATCCACGATGAAGCTCTTGCCGGTCACCTGACTCACGGCCTCGATGACCTGGCCGAGGTCAGCATCCTTGTAGTTGGGCGTGATCTGCGCACCTTGCTGGGCGGCGGCCGCGAGCGGCAGCAGGCAGGCGAGGAGGGCGGCCCAGCCGAACGAGCGCCTCATGGTTGGCATTCCTGTGGGATCGATCGTCATTCGTGCGCTTCCTCGAGTTCCATGCCAGCCATTTCATCTTCAACCGGCTCCTCGTCTTCCACGGGATCTTCCACCGGTTCCGCGGGCGCCTGAAGTTCCTGTACGACTGATACGGGATCGACCGTGATCTGCTGTTGCTGACCGCCGCGCTCAACCGTAAGCGTCACCGCAGATCCCTGCCCGACTCCGCGCAGGATCTCGAGCCCGCGGTTGGGATCGTCGAGGGCCGCGCCATTCACGGCCATGACGAGGTCACCGGGTTGCAGGCCGAGGCCGGCGAACTGTGCGCGGTTGCGGCCCGGGTAGACGCGGTAGCCACGCAACGAGCCACCGGCAAATACCGGCTGCGGGCGCAGCAACTCGGCGCCGGCCGACGGATTCTGGACCAGGAGCTGGCGCACGCTGTCGGCAATCGACGCGTTCGGTGCCGAGACTGGCGGCAGCCCCGCCGCGCGCGGCGCATTGCCTCCGCCTGCGCCGCCGGCGAGTCGCGGCAACAGCAGCGACTCGCGCGCACCATTGCGGTCCAGGATCACGCGGTCCGGATATACGGCGAAGAGCTTGGAACCGCCGGGGAGCGACGCGCCGGTTGCATAAACGCGCGCGGCCTGCCCGGTTGCCCCGATGATGGCCCAGCCTTGCTCCGGCTCGCGCCCTGCGAGCGTGCCCGCAAGCGTCAGGTTGGCAGTCGTCGCCGGGGCGTCGGAGGGATCGCCCGACTGGGCCGCCACTCCGAACAGGTGGGCATTCACGATGGCGGCGATGTCCACGTTGCGCGCCTGGGCCTGCACTACCGGTGCATCGGTGCTGGTATCGGCGTCGGAGCCGCCGAGCACGCGCCACAGCAGCGAGGCAAGCTGGGCTGCAATCACGAGGACCAGGATGAAACTGACGACCGTGGGCGCCGCGCCGGCGAGACCGGTGGCCGCGCCGCCAGCCGGGCGGCGCAAGGGCGCGACGATACGGTCGACTAGCTGCATCTCTTGTCTCGCCCGCGAGCAGGGAAACCGCGCCATGATACGGGTTGCCGGCGCGCGGCCACAAGGAGGGATACCGGTGAAAACAGAAGGAATGGCAGGCACTTGTGCGACACTTCTCAAACTGGGCTTGCGGTGGTGTCGCTGTTTGGCGAATGACGGGCCCGTCACTTGTGCGGCCGGCCTACCGCCCCTATAAATGAGCCGAAGGCGAAGGACGGACGGAACCGGTGGGCGGGAACAAGGAACACGAGATTGGGCAGGGTGGACTCGACCTGGTGGTCGAAGAGGCCCTTCCGCGGCTGCGCAAGCCGCCCCTTTACCAGGTGGTCCTGCTGAATGACGACTACACGCCAATGGAATTCGTGGTCGACGTGCTGGAGCGGATCTTCAGTCTGGACCGGACCCGGGCCACTCGGGTGATGCTCGAGGTGCATACGAAGGGCAAGGGTGTCTGCGGGGTGTTCACCTTCGAGATTGCGGAGACGAAAGTGGCACAGGTGATGACTTATGCGCGCCAGCATCAGCACCCGCTGCTGTGCACCATGGAGGAGATCTGATTGCTCTCCAGTGAACTCGAATACTGCCTGAACGAGGCCTACCAGCGGGCCCGCGACGCGCGCCACGAGTACATGACCGTGGAGCACCTGCTCCTGTCGATCATCGATGCGCCGCGCGTGCGCGAGATCCTCAAGGCCTGCGGGGCGGACCTCGCCCGGCTCTCGGGCGAGCTGCAGAAGTTCATCGACGAGACCACGCCGGCGCTTGCCGCAGATGACGATCGCGAAGTGCAGCCGACGCTCGGGTTCCAGCGCGTGCTGCAGCGCGCGGTGTTCAACGTGCAGTCGAGCGGCAGGAAGGAGGTCACCGTCGCCAACGTACTGGTCGCGATTTTCAGCGAAAAGCAGTCGCACGCCGCGTACCTCCTCTCGCTGCAGGACGTCACCCGCCTCGACATCGTCAACTTCATCTCGCACGGCCTCCCGTCATCCGGAGAAGGGCGCGAGGCGCCGCGCGAGGATGGCGGATCCGGCGAGCGTGAACCGGCGGAGGAGAGCACGGCCGGCACGCTCGAGAAATACACCGTCAACCTCAACGCGCAGGCCGTGGCCGGACGCGTCGACCCGCTGATCGGCCGCCAGCTCGAGGTGCAGCGGACCATCGAGATCCTCTGCCGTCGGCGCAAGAACAACCCGCTCTACGTCGGCGAAGCCGGCGTCGGAAAGACGGCCATTGCGGAGGGCCTGGCGCGGCTCGTCGTCGAGAAGAAGGTGCCCGACGTGCTCGCGGACTGCACGATCTACGCGCTCGACATGGGCGCCCTCATCGCGGGCACCAAGTACCGCGGCGACTTCGAAAAGCGCCTGAAGGGCGTCGTCAGCGAGCTCAAGAAGAAGCCTGGCGCCATCCTGTTCATCGACGAGATCCACACCGTCATCGGCGCCGGCGCGGCCTCAGGCGGCGTCATGGACGCCTCGAACCTCATCAAGCCGGTACTGGCGAACGGCGAGTTGCGCTGCATCGGTTCGACCACCTACCAGGAATACCGCGGCATCTTCGAGAAGGACCACGCGCTTGCGCGACGTTTCCAGAAGATCGACGTGGTCGAGCCTTCGGTCGCGGAGACAATCGAGATCCTGCGCGGGCTCAGAACCCGTTTTGAGGAGCACCACGGCATCGTTTACGCAGACGACGCGCTGGTCGCCGCTGCCGAGCTCGCCGAGAGGCACATCAACGATCGGCATCTGCCCGACAAGGCAATCGACGTCGTGGACGAGGCAGGCGCCTCGCTTCGGCTCAAGCCCGAAGCGGAACGCGAGAAGACCGTCACGGTCGCGCACATCGAGTCGGTCGTCGCGCGCATCGCGCGCATCCCGGCAAGGAACGTTTCCACCTCGGACCGCGAAGTCCTCGCAAACCTGCAGCGCAATCTCAAGCTCGTCATCTACGGCCAGGACGCGGCGATCGACGCGCTCGCGGCAGCGATCAAGCTGGCGCGAGCGGGACTCGGTGACGATCGTCACCCGGTGGGCAGCTTCCTGTTCGCGGGGCCGACCGGCGTCGGCAAGACGGAAGTGACCCGGCAGCTCGCGATCGCCCTCGGGGTCGAGTTCCTCCGGTTCGACATGTCGGAGTACATGGAGCGTCACACGGTCTCGCGCCTGATCGGGGCGCCGCCGGGCTACGTGGGTTTCGACCAGGGGGGGCTCCTGACCGAGGCGATATCCAAGCAGCCGCACTGCGTGCTGCTGCTGGACGAGATCGAAAAGGCCCACCCGGATGTATTCAACCTGCTGCTGCAGGTCATGGACCACGGCACGCTGACGGACAACAACGGCCGCAAGGCGGATTTCCGGCATGTCATCATCGTGATGACGACCAACGCGGGCGCCGCCGATATGAGCCGGGCCAGCATCGGTTTTACTCAGCAGGATCACGCCACCGACGGTATGGAGGCGGTGAAGCGGATTTTCTCGCCGGAGTTCAGGAACCGGCTCGACGCGATCATCCAGTTCGCGCCGCTCGATGTGCCGACGATCGAGCGCGTGGTGGACAAGCTCGTGATCGAGATCGAGGCGCAGCTCGAGCAGAAGGGCGTGTCCATTTCGGTCGACGACGCGGCACGCAGCTGGATCGCCGCGCGCGGCTATGACCCTAAGATGGGTGCGCGCCCGATGGCGCGCGTGCTGCAGGAACACGTGAAGCGGCCGCTCGCCGAGGAGTTGCTGTTCGGAAGCCTCGCGAACGGCGGCAGCGTGCACGTTACGCTGGCGGCGGGTGGCGAGAGCCTGGCACTGGACGTCCGGCCCGCGAAGGCGCCGGAACTGTTGGGGCAGGACTAGCGCGCGCGGTAGGTAATGCGGCCCTTCGACAAGTCGTAGGGCGTCAACTCCACGGTAACCTTGTCGCCGGTCAGGATACGGATGTAGTGCTTGCGCATCTTTCCGGAGATGTGGGCGATCACCACATGATCGTTCTGAAGTCGGACGCGAAACGTCGTGTTGGGCAGGGTCTCGACGACCTCGCCTTCCATCTGGATTGCCTCTTCTTTCGACATCACGCCCCGTTGCAGTAGCGGAAACCGCGCGGATTGTGACGCACGGCCGTGGCGGGCGCAATTACGCGTATCTTTCCCGCCACACGGGTACTCGGGAATCGACCAGCTCGGCGAGTCGCGCCTCGAAGTCCCAGCGCGGGATATTGCGGCTGCCGAGGCTGGAGAGGTGCGGGCTAGGCATCTGGCAGTCGATCAGGGGTACGTTGCGGGCAAGGCACTCGGAGACGAGCCGGGCCAGCGCGGCCTTGGATGCGTCAGTCTCCCGGGTGAACATGGATTCCCCGAAGAACACGCGGCCAAGCCCCACCCCGTAAAGTCCGCCAACGAGTCGGCCTTCGTGCCAGGTCTCGAAGGAATGCGCGAGTCCGCGCCGGTGCAGCAGGACATAGGCCTCGTGCATTTCGCGCGTGATCCATGTGCCTGGCATGCCGTGACGCGGCCCGGCGCAGGCTTCGATGACCTCGACGAAGGCGGTATTAATGCGCGTTTCGAAACCGCGCCTGGCGATGGTACGAGCGAGGCTGCGGGAGGTGTGGAACTCGGCCGGCAGCAGCACGGCCCTGGGATCCGGCGCCCACCACAGGATCGGTTGTTCCGCCGAGTACCAGGGAAACACGCCCCGGCGATAGGCGTGGATGAGCCACTCGGGCGACAGCGTGCCGCCGACTGCCAGAAGGCCATTCGGCTCGGTGAGGGCACGCGACGTGGGCGGCAATACCGTCGGCGGGTCAGTCTTCTGCAGCCAGGCGATTCCGGACATCGGCATCGAGCCTAGCCGGGATGTCCTCCCGCCGGAAGGGCAGGTGGGTCGCGGCTGCGGCCAGCCACTCGGCGCGGTGGCCGCGCTCGCGCCCGAGCCATTCGCCGATCACTGCCCCGAAGCGGTCGTCCTGCATCTCGTGCAGCGACCAGACCGGCGTCGGCAGGAAGCCGCGCAGGAGCTTGTGTTCGCCCTGAGTGCCGGGCTCGAAGCGGGAAATGCCCTCGCGGATGCAGTACTCGATGCCGCGGTAGTAGCAGAGCTCGAAGTGCAGGCTGTGGAAATTCCCGCTCGCGCCCCAGTAGCGGCCATAGAGCGTATCGGCGCTGCGCAGCATGATGGCGCAGGCGATCGGCTCGCTGCCCATGGAAGCGAGCTCGATGACCAGGCTCTCCGGCATCCGTCGAACGATTTCCGTGAAAAATGCGCGATTGAGATACGGGGCATTGCCGTGGTCGGCGAATGTCACGGCATGCAGGCGATAGATCACGTCGAGCGTTCCATCATCGAGCTGGAGGCCTGCGACGGTTCGGCAGGTGATGCCGGCCTCGGCGACGCGCCGCCGCTCACGGCGCAGCTTCTTGCGCTTCTCGGCCGTGAATCCGGCAAGGAAGTCTTCGAAGCCGCCGTAGCCCTCATTACGCCAGTGGAACTGGCAGTCGAGGCGAGGCATCAACCGCGCCGATTCGAGGAACTGCCGATCCGGCGGCGCCGGGAATAGGATGTGAAGTGATGAGGCGCCCAGCGAAATGCGCAGTGCGCGCGCAGCTTCGAGGAGCGACGCGCGAGCCTCGTCACTGGCAGCGAGCAGGCGGGAGCCTGTGGCCGGCGTAAATGGCACGGCCGAAACGAGCTTGGGATAGTAGTCGAGGCCCGCGCGGTGGTAGGCCTCCGCCCAGGCAAAATCGAAGACGAATTCGCCCCAGGAATGCGACTTCAGGTAGAGCGGCATCGCGCCTGCTAGGCTTCCATCGCGTTCGCGCAGCAGGACGTGGTGCGCATCCCAGCCCGTTTCGGCCGTCGCGCAACCGGTGGCCTCGAGCGCATGCAGGAATTCATGCCTCAGGAACGGGGACTCGGTCCCGGGCAGCGCGTTCCATTCCGCGGAATCAACTTCGGAGAGCGAGCGGGCGACCTGCACTTCCACGGGCACTCAGCCCGTGACGAGCCGCTCGAGATAACGATCCGCGTCGAGCGCGGCCATGCAGCCCGTGCCCGCGGAAGTCACGGCTTGCCGATACACGTGATCGGCGACATCTCCCGCCGCGAATACGCCAGGCACGCTCGTGGCAGTCGCCTCTCCGGCGATGCCCGACTTAACAAGGATATAGCCGTCCTTCATGTCGAGCTGGCCCTGGAAAAGTTCGGTGTTCGGTGTGTGACCGATCGCGACGAAGAGCCCCGTCACGTTGAGGTCTCGACTCGACGCATCCTTCAAGGAGCGCAGGCGCACGCCGGTAACGCCTGCATCATCGCCGAGCACCTCCGCGACCTCGTGGTCCCAGAGGAAGGAAACCTTGCCCTGGTCCGCGAGCGCGCGGATCCGGTCCTGGAGGATTGCCTCCGCGCGGAGCCGGTCACGGCGGTGCACCAGCGTGACGTGCGCGGCGATGTTCGTCAGGTAGATTGCTTCTTCGACCGCGGTGTTGCCGCCGCCGACGACAGCCACCTTGTGGTCCCTGTAGAAGAAGCCGTCGCAGGTTGCGCAGGCCGACACGCCGCGGCCACGAAACCGTGTCTCTGAATCGAGGCCGAGGTAGCGCGCGGAGGCGCCCGTCGCGATGACCAGCGATTCGCAGGTGTATTCCGCGTTCTCCGCGGTGAGTTGGAACGGCCGGTTGCCGAGGTCGACGCGGGTGACGTGATCCGAGGCGATCTCGACGCCGAAGCGTTCCGCGTGCCGGCGCATGCGATCCATGAGGTCGGGTCCCAGCAGGCCCTCGACATCGCCCGGCCAGTTGTCGACCTCCGTCGTGGTCATGAGCTGACCACCGGGCTGCAGGCCGGCAATCAGCAGCGGTTTGCGGTTGGCACGCGCGGCGTACACCGCGGCAGCGTAGCCGGCGGGTCCCGATCCAAGGATGATCAGGCGCGAGTGGCGAGGGGTCGTCATGTATAGTGGCTCTTGCGTCGAGAGCGCGACTTGCGCTCGCCGGCACACCGAGCATGGGTGCTTGCCGCTCGATTTGCAACGCCCTTATAATCAAATGCTTATGACGTTTTCCTTACCGGGATTCTGATCCGTGGCCAAGATCGCCGGCGAAGCCATCGGACCGGACGCAAAGCTCGATCCGGTTTTCGCGCGCGCACTTCGCGAGGCGCTATTCTGGCTGCTCGCGGCGCTTGCGCTCGTTCTCCTGATAGCGCTCTCGAGCTACGACGCCTCGGACCGCAGCTTCAGCTATACCGGTGAGCCGGGCCAGGTCGGCAACCTGATCGGGCCGCTCGGCGCCTGGCTATCGAGTGCGCTCTTCATGCTGTTCGGCTGGCCCGCGTTCCTGTTTCCGGTCGCGATCGCTTTCAGCGCCTGGACCGGGCTCAAGCGCACTCCCGGCACAGCGGGTCAGGGGCGCTCGACCATCGCCTTGCGCGTGACCGGGCTCATCGCCGCGCTCGCGACGAGCTGCGGCCTGGCAACCTTGCACTTCTCTGCGGGCGTGCTTCCGGCCGGCGCCGGTGGCATCCTCGGCACCCTCGTCGGCACCGGGCTCGCCGGTTTCGCATCGCTGCTAGGCGCGACACTCATCCTTCTCGCCCTCTGGTTCGCCAGCATCCAGACCTACACGGGCGTGCTCTGGGTGACGGTCATGGACTGGATCGGTCACGGCGTCCTGGAGGGTGCGGCGCGGTTTCGTGCCCGACTTGCGACTTCGCGTGACCAGGCGGTCGGGCGCGAATCGCGTGAGGCGCGCGAGTCAGTCGTGCGCGAGGTGCAGAAGAAGGCCGAGAAGCGCACGCCGCCGCGCATCGAGTTGCCGGCGCCACCGGTGCCTCCTGCGAGCAAGCGCGTGGAGAAGGAGAGACAGGTACCGCTGTTCGCCAAGCCGACTTCAGCCGACCTGCCGGAACTTAAACTGCTCGACGAACCGCCTGCGAGGACCAGCACTTACTCGCCCGAGGCGCTCGATGCGATTTCGCGCCTGGTCGAGATCAAGCTGAAGGACTTCGGCATTGAAGTCGAGGTCGTCGCGGTGCAGCCGGGTCCGGTCGTCACGCGTTTCGAGCTCAAGCCGGCGCCGGGCGTCAAGGTGAGCCAGATCAGCGCCCTGTCCAAGGATCTTGCCCGTGCGCTCTCCGCCATCAGCGTGCGCGTGGTGGAAGTAATTCCGGGCAAGGCCGTGGTCGGTCTCGAGATCCCGAACGAGACCCGGGAACTGGTGACGCTCGGGGAAATCCTGCGCTCGCGCGCCTATGACGAACTCGCCTCGCCGCTCGCGCTCGCGCTCGGCAAGGACATTGGCGGCAACCCGGTCGTGGCGGACCTCGGCAAGATGCCGCACCTGCTGATCGCCGGAACCACCGGCTCGGGCAAGTCAGTCGCAATCAATGCGATGGTGCTTTCGCTGCTCTACAAGAGCTCAGCCGAGCACGTACGCCTCATCCTGATTGACCCGAAAATGCTTGAGCTGTCGGTATACGAAGGCATTCCGCACCTGCTGGCGCCGGTCGTGACCGATATGAAGCATGCGGCGAATGCGCTGCGCTGGTGCGTGGCCGAGATGGAGCGGCGCTATCACCTGATGAAGGAACTCGGCGTCAGGAACCTCGCCGGCTTCAACCGCAAGGTGCGCGATGCGCAGGACGCCGGCCATCCGATTCCGGACCCGCTTATCGCGAAGCTTCGCTCCCTGGGCAAGTTTGAAGGAGAGATTCCCGCCCTGCAGCCACTGCCCTTCATCGTCGTCGTGATCGACGAGCTCGCGGACCTGATGTTGATTGTCGGCAAGAAGGTAGAGGAACTCATCGCCCGGCTGGCGCAGAAGGCGCGCGCCTCCGGCATCCACCTCGTGCTCGCAACCCAGCGGCCGTCGGTCGACGTCATCACGGGGCTCATCAAGGCCAATATCCCGACGCGCATTGCGTTCCAGGTTTCGGCCAAGGTGGATTCGCGCACGATCCTTGACCAGAACGGCGCGGAGTCACTGCTGGGTCATGGCGACATGCTCTACCAGCCGCCCGGCACCTCGACGCCGGATCGCATCCACGGTGCTTTTGTCTCCGACCGCGAAGTGCATGCGGTGGTCAACTCGTTGAAAGGCGGGGTTGCGCCCGCCTATGTGGACGAGGTCCTCACCGGGCCGCAGGAGAGCGTGCCGGGACTGCCGGACGAACCGGGGGAAGGCGGCGAAAGCGGAACGGACGGCGAGCAGGATCCACTCTACGACGATGCCGTTCGCATCGTGACCGAGTCTCGCCGCGCTTCGGTATCGGGCGTTCAACGCCGCCTCAAGATTGGCTACAACCGGGCCGCGCGCCTCGTGGAGTCGATGGAAGCGGCGGGGCTTGTCGGTCCGATCCAGTCGAACGGCAGCCGCGAAGTGCTCGCGCCACCGCCACCGGAGTCCTGATGGGCCGCGGCATGCTGGTGCTCCTTGCGTCGTTGCTGCCCGGCGCAGCGGTTGCCGATGCGGCGGCAGACGCGCGCGCGGCTGCCCGCCTCGACACGGCACTCGACAGCCTCTCGAGCCTGCGGGCCGAGTTCCGGCAGGTCGTGACTGACGCGGGAGGCGAACGCACGGAGTCCGCGGAGGGTAGCGTTTCACTGGCCCGGCCCGGCCGATTCCGCTGGGACTACCGGACGCCGGCGCAGCTCATCGTCTCGGACGGGACGACCGTCTGGCTGTACGACGAGGACCTCGCGCAGGTCACGGTGCGACCCGCGGCTGATTCGCTGGCCGGCACGCCGGCGCTCCTGCTCTCTGGGCAGGCCGACCTCGCGGGGGCATTCCAGATCAGCGACGGCGGCGAGGAGGGCGGGTTCTCCTGGAGCCGCCTCCGGCCGAAGGATGCCGACAGTGATTTCACCGAATTGCGGGTGGGCGTCGCCGGCAGTGAACTCCGGCGCATGACGCTGCTGGACAAGCTCGGTCAGACGACGCAGCTCGAGTTCAGCCGCATTGAGCGCAATCCGCGCTTCGAAGCCGACACGTTCAAATTCGTGCCGCCGCCGGGCGTCGATGTCGTCGGCCGGGCGCCCCCGGGCGGCGGTTGAGCGAAGCCGTTCTCCGGCGGATCTGGATCGCGACGATCGTCGTCCTTGTGGCCGCGATCGTTACCGGTAGCCTCTCGCCGCAACAGGTGGTCCCGGTTGAGACCTTTTCCGACAAGCTTGGCCATTTCCTTGCGTACCTGACGCTCGCACTGGCGGTGTCCGGCATTTCCACGCCTCAGCGCCTGTGGCAGGCGATGCTGGGCTGCTTTCTCCTCGGTGCGTCGCTTGAAATCGCCCAAGCCATACTGACCGCCCATCGAAGCGCGGAATGGGGTGACCTCGCCGCCAACACCACGGGCATCGCCACGGCATGGCTGATTTCCTCGCAGGGTCGTGCAGGCTGGGGCCTGCGCGCGGGAACCCGGCTGGTCCGCCGCGGGCGCTGATCGCGATCGCAAGCGGCTAGAATCGGAACCTCATGCGCGAGCAATCCGAGCTGCAGATCGACGCCTCGCATGGCGGGTACCGCCCGCTGTCAGACCGCATGCGCCCGCTGTCGATGGCCGAGTTTACCGGCCAGTCGCACCTGCTCGCGCCAGGGCGGCCATTGCATCGGCTGCTCACCGCAGGCATCGCGCATTCGATGGTGCTCTGGGGTCCGCCGGGCAGCGGGAAGACGACGCTGGCGCGGCTGGCGGCGGTCGCCTGCAAGGCGCGCTTCATCGCGCTCTCGGCCGTGGTCGCAGGCGTCAAGGACATCCGCGAGGCCGTCGACGGGGCCAAAACCGCGCGCCGCGCCGGGGGACCCGCGACCGTGCTGTTCCTCGACGAAGTGCATCGCTTCAACAAGTCACAGCAGGACACGTTCCTGCCTTTCGTGGAAGACGGCACGCTGCTGTTCATCGGAGCCACGACGGAGAATCCATCCTTCGAACTCAATGCGGCGCTTCTTTCGAGGGCCCGGGTCTACCTGCTCAAGGCGCTGACAACCGGGGAACTTCAGGGCTTGCTGAGGCGAGCCCTCGCGGATGTGGAGCGCGGCCTGGGGGCGAGCGGAGTAGAGGCCGACGACCGCGCGCTCGGACTGCTTGCCGACGCGGCCGACGGCGACGCACGCCGGGCGCTAAACCTGCTCGAGGTCGCTAGCGACCTGGCGTCCGCGTTGGACGGGGTGATCACCCAGGAAATCGTCCTGGAGGCGACTGCGGGAGGGCATCGGCGTTTCGACAAGCGCGGCGAGCTCTTTTACGACCAGATCTCTGCGCTGCACAAGTCGGTGCGCGACAGTGATCCCGACGCCGCGCTTTACTGGCTCTGCCGTATGCTGGATGGGGGATGCGACGCGGGCTTCATCGCGCGACGGCTGGTCCGCATGGCGAGCGAAGACATCGGCAACGCCGATCCGCGCGGGCTCACGCTGGCGCTCGCCGCCTGGGACAGTTTCGACCGGCTCGGAAGCCCGGAAGGCGAGCTTGCGCTCGCGCAGGCCTGCCTGTTCCTGGCGCTCGCGCCGAAGAGCAACGCGGTGTATGCAGCTTTCGGCTCGGCCATGGCGGATGCGCAAGCCGGCGGCACGCTTGAGGTGCCGCTGCACCTGCGCAACGCATCGACGCGGCTCATGAAGGACCTCGGTTACGGGAAGGACTACCGTTATGCCCACGACGAGCCTGGCGCGCTCGCTCCCGGGCAGACTCATTTCCCGGATAACATGGCGCCGCGAGCCTACTACGAGCCTGTACCGCGTGGACTCGAACTGAAGCTGCGCGAAACGCTCGAAAGCATCCGCCGCAAGGGACGAAACGACGACCATGCTTGACATCCGCATGCTGCGCACCGATCCGCAGGGCGTTGCGGCGAACCTCGCGCGGCGCGGGTTCACGCTCGACCTGGCCCAGTTCAGCGGCCTCGAGGCGCGGCGCAAGGAGTCCCAGGTCGTCGTGGATGCTCTGCGCAATGAGCGCAACACGCGCTCGAAGGCGATCGGGCATGCGAAGGCGCAGGGGCTGGACGTGGCCCCGCTGCTCGCCGAGGTGGAGTCGCTCGGGGCGCGACTTGCGAAGGGCGAGCAGGAGCTCGGGGCCTTGCAGGCCGAACTCGAGCGGCTGCTGCTCGACCTGCCGAACCTCGTCCACGAAAGCGTACCCGCGGGCCGCGACGCGGCCGCCAACGTCGAGATCCGCCGCCACGGTGAACCTCCCAAGCTCAACTTCGAGGCCGCGGATCACGTGGCGCTGGCGGAAGGACTCGGCGGCCTCGAGCTTGCTGCGGCAAGCCGGCTGTCCGGCGCGCGCTTCGCGGTGATGACCGGGCCGGTCGCGGGCCTGCACCGTGCGCTGGCCCAGTTCATGCTCGACCTGCACCTGCGCGAACACGGCTACCGCGAGGCTTGGGTGCCCTACCTCGTGACGCGGAGCGCCCTGACCGGGACGGGACAGCTCCCGAAATTCGAGCAGGACCTGTTCAAGCTTGCGCGCGATCCCGCGGAGAGCGAGCTGTTCCTGATCCCGACTGCCGAAGTGCCGCTAACCAATCTCGCAAGCGATCGCATCTTCGACACGGCGGAACTGCCGCTCAGGCTGGTGTCCCACACGCCCTGCTTCCGCTCGGAGGCGGGCTCCTATGGCAAGGACACGCGCGGCCTCATCCGGCAGCATCAGTTCGACAAGGTCGAGCTGGTGCAGATCGTGCGCCCACAGGATTCCTATGCAGCGCTCGAGGAACTGACCGCGCACGCTTCCATTGTATTGGAGCGGCTGGAGTTGCCGTACCGCGTGGTTTCTTTGTGTGCGGGCGACATCGGTTTCGCGAGCGCCAAGACCTACGACATCGAGGTCTGGCTGCCCGGGCAGGCAACTTACCGGGAGATTTCATCCTGCAGCAATTGCGAGGGCTTCCAGGCGCGGCGGATGCAGGCGCGCTGGCGGAACCCCGAGACCGGCAAACCTGAGCCAGCGCACACCTTGAACGGCTCCGGCGTCGCGGTGGGCCGCGCGCTGGTCGCGGTCCTGGAGAACTGCCAGCAGGCGGACGGCAGCGTCGTGGTGCCAGCCGTGCTGCGCCCCTACCTCGGGGGCATCGAGTGCCTCAAGCCGGCCTGATCAGTCGTCGCTGGCGACCCCGAGTAGGTGCAGCAGGCTCGTGAACATGTTGTAGATGCTGACGTAAAGCGTCACGGTCGCGTGGATGTAGTTCGTCTCGACGCCGTTCACGATCTCGCCGGTCTGGTACAGGATCAATCCGGCCATCAGCAATACGAAGAGCCCCGACACGGCGAGCGAAAGCGTCGGCAGCGAAAACACGAGCGAGACGATGCCGAGCACGAAGGCGGTCAGGATGCCGACCATCAGGAAACCGCCCATTGCCGAGAAACGGCGCCCGCTCTTGATCGCGTAGGCCGAGAGTGCCGTGAAGGCAAGCGCGGTGATGCCGAAAGCAGTCATAACGATCGAGTGGCCGTCCGGGAGCGCCTTCACGTACAGGCTGATGATCGGTCCGAGCGTGTAGCCCATGAAACCCGTCAGTGCGAATACCGACAGCAATCCCCAGCCGCTATTCGCCGTTTTCTGCACGGCGAACAGGAGTGCGAAGTAGCCGATCAGCGTGATCCAGGGACCGAGGTAAGGCAGCTCGAGCGCGTACGAAATGGCGGCGATCAGTGCGCTGAAGGCGAGTGTCGCCGACAGCAGGAGATAGGTGTTGCGCAGGACCTTGTTGGTCGCGAGGGCAGATTCGCGGGTGTCGACGCGGCCTGCGGTGACGACGGGATTGCGTTCCATGTCTTGACCCTCCGGTCCGTATTCAAGCGATGGTTCGTATTATAGCGGAACGCGCAAGTCGTTGTTTCGGCAACCGAAGTGTGCGTCCAAAGCTGTTCATGCAGGCGATGAACTAGAATCGCGGGCGGTCGGCCGGAGGAGAGGTGGCAGAGCGGTTGAATGCACCGGTCTTGAAAACCGGCAGCCCTTCACGGGGCTCGTGAGTTCGAATCTCACCCTCTCCGCCATATCACTGCAAGATCCAGCGGGCGGTCGACATCCAGTTCGGCGCCCGGCAACTCGAGGCCGATGGTGCGCCAGCGTGGGTCCCGCAGGAGTTCACGAGCCCCGCGGTCGCCGCGCAGGCGCCGCAAGGCGGTGAAAACGGTGCGCGGCAGGATCGCGGGCGGGCCGAGCGTGTCGCCGGTACGTGCCGCGATCATGCGCCGGGGAGCCCGGCGCCAGCAGGCACACAGCACTTCGAGATCAGCCGGGCCAAGCGCCGCCTGGTCCGCGAGCAGCACGAGCGCGGCGCGCGCGTCCGCGGGCAGGGCGGCAATCCCCGCCGCCAGTGAGCGCGAGAGGCCCTCGCGCCAGCGCAGGTTGACGACGACGCGCACGCCGAGGCCCGCGAGTTCGCGGCGCAGGCGCACAGCGCGCGCGCCGAGCACGACGACGCAACCGGACGGGTTGCAGGCGAGCGCCACGCGCGCCATGCGCCGCAACAGGGATTCCCCGCCCACACGCGCCAGTTGCTTGGGGCCGCCGTATCGGCGCGAGGCGCCGGCTGCGAGCAGCACGACCCATGGCCGGGGTATCATCGAGCGCATGCGCAAAGAATACGCGAGCCTGAGGCGACGCCCCCTGCTGGCACCAGTCTGGCTGGCGGCAATCGCCGGCATCCTCGTCATTGCGCTCGGTTTCTGGCTGGTCAGCGCGGCCTCCACGACGACGGTCTTCGTCATGCGCCATGCGGAGAAAATGACGTCGAATCCGAATGACCCGGACCCGACGCTCGCACCGGCTGGGGAGGCGCGTTCGCTCGAACTAGCCCAGTTCTTCGGTCGTGCGCCTAAGGGGCAACGGATCGACGCCGTGATCGTCAGCGAGTTCCGCCGCACACAGGACACGGTGCGCCCGCTCGCCAACCGCCTCGGCATCCCGGTCATCGTCGTGCCGGCAGAGGACACCTCGGTCACTGCGAAGCGCGCGCTGTCCGAGAATCGCGGCGGCCGGGTGCTCATCGTCGGCCATTCGGACACGGTGCCAGCCATCGTGATGGAACTTTCCGGGATCGACGTCGGGCCGATGTCTGACGCCGAGTACGGAATAATCTACCTGGTGACGATCCCGCGCTTTAGCCGGGCTGCCGTGACCCGCCTCGACCTTCCCTGACCGCGACCACGCGCTCGACGAATTCCTGGTGACGGCCGATCCTGAGGTCGGCGAGCACGGCATCCACGATCCGCCTTCGCTCGTCGATCAGGAAGGTCGCGCGTCGCACGCCGATGCCGAGCGGGCCATCGACACCGTAGGCCTTGATCGCCGTCTTGTCTTCGTCCGACAGCAGCACGAAGGGCAGGTTGTACTTTTCCCGGAACTGGCGATGACTGTCGGGCGGCTGCGGGCTGACGCCAATGACGCGCAGCCCGGACGCGAGGATCCGGACATGAAGGTCGCGCAGATCGCAGGCCTCCTTGGTGCAGCCGGGCGTGAAATCCGCAGGATAGAAATACAGGATCAGGGGCTTGTCGCCGAGCAGTTGCGACAACCGCTGTGGATGTCCGTCCTGGTCCGGAAGCCGGAAATCCGGGGCCTCGTCTCCAGTTTTCAGCATGGCGGCGTCTCCTCATGGGACTCATGCCCACGATAGACCCTGGGCGCGTTCGTTGCCCCGGTCGATATATAGGCGAATGCCGAACAAGGCCCGGAACACGCCCCCGCTGCGATGCGCGGGCTGCACGTAAACCGCCTGTATCCAGAGAAACAGACCATTGCGTCAGTCGCTCCACTCGTAGGTCGTCATGAGCTGGCCGACGACCCTTCCGTCCGCTTCTGCGATGTAGGAGCGACCCAGGCGAGAATCCTCGAGCACCGCCTGGACACCCCGGCCCAACAGGTCGCCGTCCAGGGCCCGGCCCTCGGTTTCGCTCGCCAGGGCCGCATTGGCGGCGGATGAACGGCAGGTCGGCCTGTGCGGCTTCTCGGAAGTGCATGGGCAGGAGAAGGTATACGAAGGCGGGTGGCGCAGCCGCCGACGAAGTCAGTTTGCTTGCCGCTGCGGCGAGGCCTCATTACAATCCCGGCCCTCATTCGTGGGGCGGTAGCTCAGTTGGGAGAGCGTCGCGTTCGCAATGCGAAGGTCGAGGGTTCGATCCCCTTCCGCTCCACCAATTCTCCCCGTTTGTCGCGTTGACACCGTGCCTCCCGAAGCCTAGCTTGAAGGTCGGGCGTGGCATGAACGCTACGCCAGTCCCCGCCGTCTTTTTCTGGAGAAACCCATGGCAGCGAGAAAGAAGTCAGCGAAATCCGCGCGACGCCGCCCGGCCGCGAGCAAGCGTCGCACGGTGCGCAGGAAGGTGGCACGCAAGGCGCGAGTTACCAAGCGCAAGGTTCGAGTCGCCAAGCGCAAGGTTCGGGCCCGCAAGGTCGGCGCCCGGGTCAAGTCCAGGTCGGTTGTGCGTACGGCGCGCAGGACCGTGCGCAAGGTAGCGCGCGTGGCGAAACGCGGGGTTCGCGCCGCCAAGCGCGATGCGCGCTCCGCGATCCGTGGTACGGCGAAGAACGTGCGCGTAGCCACCCGCAAGGTGGAGAAGGCCGCGAACGAACTCATTACCGCAACGGCCGCCCACGCCGAGCAGGCCGCGACGGCAGTCGATCAGTCGTTCGCCGAGCCGAGGCCGAATCCGGCCGCTGCCAGCGCGCAGGCCGCCTGAGCTGCGGGCTCCCTGCCTTCTGACCCGAGGCCGGCCCGTCCAGGCCGGTCCTCGGGTAAGATTTTCGACCCCGCCCCGGTAGCTCAGTGGATAGAGCGGCCGCCTCCTAAGCGGCAGGTCGTCGGTTCAACTCCGGCCCGGGGCGCCAATGAATCAAGCGCTTGCAGAGCCCTGCGTTTCCGCAGCGAGCAACTCATCTAACGGCTGTCTAACGTCCCGCGGTTTTCCGCCAGGAAGCACGCGCAGGCCAGGCTTCGTGCCGAGCGCACGCTCGGCTACGCGCTCCGCCAGGTGCGCCATGCCGGAGGGCAGGGCATCCGCGTAGACCTGATCGACGAGGCCTGACGTCGCGTGGCCCATGGCCCGCGAGACGAGGAAGCCTGCCACGTCGGCATTGCGCGCAAGGCTCGCGAAGGTATGCCGCAAGCTGTAGAGATCGAGGCGCCTCACACCGGCTCTCTCGAGCGTTGGATACCACCAGCGGCTGAGGACGTTGCTTCCATTCAGCGGCTGTCCGCTTCGGGTGCCGAATACGAGATCCTCCCCGGAGCCTCCCGCCTGCTCCTGCAAGCCCCTCAGGTCGCGCACAAGGTCTGCCGCAAGGGCCACCGTTCGCAGGCCCTTGGCGGTCTTAGGAGCTGTCGCAGAGACTTCACGATCGCCCCACGATCTGCAGACATGCAACGAGCCACGCTCGAGATTCACGTCCTGCCACCGAAGCGCGTAAGCCTCGCCCGGCCGGATCCCCGTGAAGGCAAGTAGGGCGAACAGGGGGCGAGCTCGGGCGGGCGCAGCCTCGAGGATGGCCCGAAGCTCCGCCTCGTCGAACGTGCCGCGGTTAACCGCCTTACCAGATGAGCCACCCTCGGCCCGGAAGCGTTGGAGAGGATTGCGCTCAATCCACTCCTGCTCCAGGGCGTAGAACAGCAGGGCCTTGAGGGTGCGCACGATACGGTCGAGCAAGTCGTGGCTCTTGCCCTGGGCGTGGAGCTCGCCAAGGAACTCGGTCACGTCGGCACGACGGATTGCCGCGACCTGTTTGTATTGGAACCGGGGCAGGAGGTAGCAGCGCAGAATCGTGTCGTAGTTGGCGACCGTGCTGGCGCGCCGGCCGCGCACCTCCAACTGAACCATGTACTTCTCAACGAGTTGGGCGAAAGTGAAGCTGCGAGGCAGGGCCACGTACGCGTTGCTGCGCAGGCGCTGCTTGAGACTGGCCTCAAAGGCCTCGGCATCACGCTTGCCGCCTTCAACCGTGTGCCACTCCTGCTTTTTGGTGTGGCGGTTGTAGACGATTACGCGCCACCGCGTGCACTTGCCCTTAGGGTCGGTGGATCTTGGGGCTCTTTGAATTGCCATTTCAGCTCCTATACCGATTCGCGCGTGTTTATCGCTTTCCGCTCGACTTCCGCTTGATCAACTTCGGGTTCAGCATCTCCTTGACGCTGTCAATTGCGTTGTACCTCCTAAGCAGCACGTACACCGCGTCCCTAATGCGTGTGGCCGTTGGCACCTGTGTTCTTTCTTTGAGTCGTTCGAGCGCCGCAATCTGAACCTCGTCGAGGTAGATGCTAACCATAACCCTCTTGCCTCTAGTCTTCGGCATTGTCGATACCCTGCGCGTATGTTAACGTATGTCTATAATGGTCTCACGCAAGCACGAAGGCAAGACCAAAAAGCGGACACGAGAGTTCATGTCCGAAAAGCATAGAGCCGCGCTAAACGACTGGGCAGTCGTCAGGAAGGCGGCGCGGCAAGAAAACGTTCCAACGAGCGTCCTCGATCGGCTAGAGGCCCTCATATCCCAGGGTCTGGTTGCAATATCGCAAGCGGAAAGACTGGCGCGGCTCGCAGAGATCGGCCGGAAGGTTTCGAGCGGAGGACGGCTCAAGGGCGCCGCCGAAACGCTCTATTGGCAAAAACGTCAAGCAATCTTCGTTGCGTTGGCGGAGTTGATCCGGGAAGGTCACAAGTCGGACCGCGGACTTTCGGTCAGAGTCCACAGACGGCTCCCTCGTGAAATCAAGCTAAGTGAACGTCAAGTTCGTCGCATCCTCGACGAGATTGGCCTCGACGAGGCCCGAGAATTGACTCGCGCAGATTAGACATGACTCACGATGTCCGATTCATGTGGCCAAGATGTGCCGCATGGAGCCAAATCGACCTACGCAAGTTGACCACAGTCGGCCCATGCGAGCGATTCTCGACGCCGACGATGCCGACCGTTGCCTGAAGTACCCCGCGGCAGCCCAATATTTAGGGCTTTCCAAGCGCACGCTCCAGCGGCTCGTCGTTTCAGGTCAAGGCCCGCAAGTAATACGCTACGGCCGGCGCTCGGTGCGTTTTTCGATCGAAGACTTGCGGCGATTTCGGGACGATCGTCGTGCGTAATCACGATCTTGACGCGTCGATTGATCGCGATCGCAACCGCGAGGCTCTTTTCGATCGGCTTGGCCTAAACCGCTGCATTTCCAGTATCAACCTACTGTTTCCTGGACGAAAGGGCAGACCGACGGCGCCACGAGGAAGTGGATCGTGCGTGCGCCCTGGCGATCGTTGCCTCCGAGGCGACGATGGTTTGCCGGCATAGCGTGTGGCCGACCATGTACGAGCTCGGGCAGTCGATCGCTGGACTTGGCCGCGCATGGTTCGCGACCACGGACCGCGCGATCGCGACTTCAAGGTGGCAATGCTTATGCTGCACATGCGCATGAACGAGGACGGCATGGCCTGGCCGTCGCTTCGGCGGTGGGCGGCCGAATGCCCGATGAGCGTCAACACGCTCCGCAAGCATCTCGAGACCGCCTTGCTGCTCGGTTGGGTCAGCCTCCAGCGAGGGACGGGCAAGCTCTCCCACCTCTACCGCGCCGCAGTGCCAGCGAATCTGCCGCTCAGCGAGAAAGACGAAGAGCTCGCGGATGCGCTGGTGTCGAGGGTGGGGGAAATCGAGCCTTGTGCGTCACTTCATTCTGATACGAGAGCGCCTCATGTATCACTCATGCGTGATACACAAACGTCCGCGGGCACTGCGCGGCCGTCTGAATTGACTGTCGAGCCCTCTCGTGTGTCAAACAGCGCGGCTCCTGTGTGTCCAACCGACCCTTATCTCGTGTCAACCGCGCCGTCTCGTGTGTCAGCGATATCGCGCAACTTGTTGAGTGACAAAAAAACGCCAGGGGAAGTGCTAAGAGAAGTTCTAAGTCCCCATAGGAAAGAGGAAGGTGCGCTATCGCGCACCGTTTGCTCGCTTTTGGTCAGTCGAGCAGAAAACCGGAGCCCCGAGTTTAAAGAACAGAAAGAGACGACCGTGAACCTCCGAAAGGCAATCGTAGGCGCTCCACAAGCCGACGACGCCACCATCAGAGCGATGGTAAGGGGAGCAAGCCTTGAGGACGTCCGAGCCGCGCGTGAGGCGTTAGCCGCGGGCAGGCACGCAGGATGAGGAGCAGGGACCGGAAGTCCCCGAGTGCGACTATGGGATGGCGGCGGTCGAGCGCCGCCCGAACGTGGTTTAGAGGGCCGCGTGGGCGCTGAGCTCATATTGATTCCGCTGCCTGGGCTCGGCACGCTCGCGCTGGACCACGTCGAGTTCGATCGTGCGCGGAAACGTGGTGCGGAACTGCTCGGGGCCACAGAGCCCGTAAGCGATCAGATCTCGGCGGGGGAACCATTGCTGGACTCGGCTGGACTCGCGCGCTATCTCGGTGTGCCGGCTTCATGGTTAAGTCAGGCGGCACGAGACGGGCGTGTCCCTTGCGTGCGAGTCGGCCGTCGCGTGCGGTTCCGCCGTAGCGAGATTGAGGCCGCGCTTGAGAAGGTCAGGAGCCCCGCTCCACGATTAAGGGTGGCCAAATGACCCGCCGCTTGTATCAAGGCAAGTCACGCTGGATTCGGCCGTTTTCGTTGGAAAATCAGCCGCCGTCTAACGCGCTTCTAACGACTCGGAGTGGTCCGGCGCTGTCCCGATGGCCTGCAGCACGTCTGTGCGACTTCTGACGATCTCCATGAAGAAATACACGACGGGTTGTAAACAGGTTCGACAAGGGGGAGCTCGGCTCACCGGTGCGTCATCGATATCAAACTGTCGTCGAGGACTTTGGCGCGGTGTCGAGGTCGCAGTCGCTGAACAAAGTCCTGAGCGTCAGTCAATGGCCTTTGGAGTGATCGTTTACCGGATCAAGTCTCACGTCAATCTGATGACACCCCACGACCCCACCCCCATGGCAGCACCTGGTATAGACCGGGGTGGCTCGCGAAACATGATTCCCCTTCCGCCCCGATTGCAGGTTCCGCAGGTCGTCTGCATTTCCTGGAGCCCCCAACTTGTGGTCCAAAATTTTTTTTCCAAAAAATTTCAGGGGGCGACTGGTAAATGAAGACGTTCTGCTACGTCGGTGACTGCGCCAAAGGCGAAGTAGTCTTCAGGGAGACCGTTGATCCTGGCGTCGAGCGTGTCACCGTCATGCCTAAAGGAAAGCCGGTCGAGGTGTCGGACGAACTCGCTAGAAAGTTCGCAAGGAACAACCATTTCGTTGAAATGGCGTCAACCGAATCGCTTGGTGGGACTAGCGGTGACACACATCCAGCCGGCCGCGAACAAGCCGCAGCTCTCTCAACGCGCCCGCACAACACCGATATCGCAAGGCGAGCCTCTACAGTCGAAAGGCGCGCGATTATCGCACAACTACTTCGCGAGGCGCCGCAGAACAGCGACCGCAAGATCGCCGAAGCACTGGGTGTTAGTCACCCGACTGTAGGATCCGTGCGAGCGGAGCTTGAGGCGACTGGTGAACTGGATAAAGTTACCAGTTGCATCGGCGCTGACGGTAAACAGCGCCCGCGTTAAGCCACTCAAATGGGACTTACCAGTTTATTGATCCAGTCGCCGCTTGTGCTCCCTGCGCCCCCATTACGCGCGCGCGTGGCATGGCTGTCAGAAGAACGAGCGGAATGTTTGCTGGCAGATGCCCTGACCCTGATTGGGTGGGCCGGGGCCACTTGGGGATGCCGGCGTGAGGCTTTAAGGAGCCGTTCTAAGCTCGACCAGCGAGGACAGGCTGACGGCCGTTTGCATGGCCGTCCAGTGCGCGCTCTGACGGTCTCCGACTTGAGTTTTCGATCCGGGTCCCACCCTCTATTCGTCTAGCCTCTTACGGGACCACTCATTCATGGCTGCGCCATTGAAACGATATCCAGGCAAGTGCCGAACCCTGTAATTACGGAACTTGAAATGCCATCTGAGTCTTCGTTAGTCAATTGCGTAACGCGATAAATTTGAACGACCAGAGCAATGTCCGGTGTAATAGAGAATTGGTCGGTGTTGCGATGACTAGCGACGATTGACGCGGCGAGCTGTTCGGTACATTCGACCGAGACACGAAGATCAGCGGCCAGAAACATCGGCTTTGTGCCTAAGCCGTCGTAAGTTGCATTGACTAAGTAAAAGCCTGCAGCCGCATGCGAAATATCGTCCAGTTGACCGACGAATAGAATTGGCTGTCCAGCCATCCATAGTTCTTGAACTTCGGCTGTAAGTACTTTAGAAATTCGAATTGACTCGTCGCCGGCTAGGCGCGTCGGCCAGTCGACAAAAGCGTTATGCAATGCAGCGCGACGTGAAATCTCTGCATTGAGGGCGCTTTCCTTCGCTTCAGCGATGGCGGTCCGACTTTCGCTTTTCCCTTTGCGCTCCTGAATGTCCTGCCAAGTCGTGTAGCCGCAGTAGGACAAGGCAAGGGCCAAAAGCACCGGGACTATGTAGCGGCTCACGCTGCACGCGCTCCCGCGTCTCTTCTCGTCTGATCTGGAATCGGCAGTAACAAGCCTAACTGATTGGTGATCCGGCGCGACCACTGCACCGTGGTGGCCGCTTCATGCCCGGTCAGCCAGCTCCAGCCCTCGATCTCCTCAGCAAGGGTCGTAACCGCCCGCCATACGCCGGGATTGCCCAGGATCTGCCGCGCACGAACCCGGAGGCGATTCGCAACCTCGGTCGGCTTCTCTGCAGGCTTGACTGTCGAAAGCGTACAAGCGGATGGACCCTGCAAGGCGGCAACGAAGCAGCACGCGGCTAGGCAATTCGACAGATCAGACTGACCGTTGTAAGCACGCAACTTAGATCCAAGTAACTTTGCTTCGGCAAGCGCACCGGCAAACAACACCATGATTCTGTGCTCGGCATGGCGTACTAGCAGCGCTCGCTCTAGTTCCGGCAGATGTTTCTTGGTAATAGTGGCGAGCGACATACCAATTGGCGCTATTCGTATGTATCCCTGTGATGGACCTGAGCGGCTTATCGCTATCTCTTGAATTGGAATGCAAAATCGCAATGCCATGACTGCGTGTCCCGCTTCATGGTGGGCAATGATTCGACGTTGAAGGAAAGCGGTGTTTCTTCGCATCGGGAGCAGGTTACTAGAATCTCGGCGTTTCGCGTCCGAGTATCAATATGCTGCGGAGCGAAGGAAGGCTCTGCTGGGCGTGGCGGCGGGTGTTCCATCCGCCTTTAGGCGTTTTAATGCTCTTGGGCCTCAATGCAAATGGAATCGCGCTAGACTTCTGGTAGACGACATGGATCGGTGTTTTCCGCAGCGCGCAGTAGATCCATTGACTGGCACTCCGACACAACGCTTTCAAAGTCGCGAATGAACGCAGTCGAGATCGAACAAGAAATCTCTGCTCTGGCTGAGCAACCACTCGACCCGCAAGAGTTTCCATTCGCCTTCCTTCAAGCCTTCGGCAACAAGGAAACCACCCTCAAGCGGCTCCGTAAGGGTGAGTCCAACAAGTCCGACCTGGGCGGCGTCCTTCAGACCAACAATATTCATATCGCGGTCGCACTTAAGGGCGAGACCGCGAAGACCTTGGCTGCTCTCCGGGCCAGCCCCGCTACTACCCGCGCCAAGGCTAAATTCGTCCTGGCAACTGACGGGGAAACCTTCGAGGCCGAGGACCTGATAAGCGGCGAAACCATCGCCTGCGCGTACCAAGACTTCCCCGATCACTTCGGATTCTTCCTGCCACTTGCCGGTATCACCACCGTCCAGCAACTTCGCGAAAGTTCGTTCGACATCCGAGCAACGAGCCGGCTGAACCGGCTCTATGTAGAGCTTCTAAAAGACAATCCGGAATGGGGCCTGGAAAACCGCCGTCCTGACATGAATCACTTCATGGCCCGGCTGATCTTCTGCTTTTTCGCTGAGGACACTGACATTTTCCTGCGCGGACCATCCGGTAAGCCACTGTTCACGTCCAGCGTCGAGACAATGAGTGCACGTGATTCCTCGAACACCCATGAAGTGATCGGAAAGATATTCCTTGCCCTAAACCTCAAGGGCGCCGACCGTGAAGATGCCGGGGTGCCCCGTTGGGCAGACACGTTCCCCTATGTGAACGGCGGACTGTTCTCAGGCAGCCTCGACGTGCCGCGTTTCAGCAAGATCGCGCGCTCCTACCTACTGCATATCGGCGGCCTTGACTGGACCAAGATCAACCCGGATATCTTCGGCTCGATGATTCAGGCTGTCGCCGAGGACGAGGAGCGCGGCGCGCTCGGGATGCACTACACATCCGTCCCGAACATCTTGAAAGTTCTGAACCCGCTGTTTCTAGACGACCTACGTGCGAAGCTTGAAGAAGCGGGCGACAACTCGCGGAAACTTCTCAACCTCCGAAACCGCATTGCGAAGATCCGAGCTTTCGACCCGGCCTGCGGCTCCGGTAACTTTCTTGTCATCGCCTACAAAGAAATGCGTGCCATCGAGGCCGAGATCAACACGCGCCGTGGCGAATCCGACCACCGTTCAGAGATTCCTCTGACGAACTTCCGGGGTATCGAATTGCGCAACTTCCCTGCGGAAGTCGCGCGCCTCGCGCTCATCATCGCCGAGTATCAGTGCGACGTCATTTATCGCGGCCAGAAGCTGGCGCTCGCAGAGTTCCTGCCGCTTGTGAAGGAGAACTGGATTACTTGTGGCAATGCCTTGCGGCTGGATTGGTTGAGCATCTGCCCGCCGACCGGTACTGGCGTGAAGCTAGTATCAGATGATTTGTTCGAAGCGCCATTGAATCAGGCGAAAGTCGACTTCGAAAACGAGGGCGGCGAAACATATATCTGTGGAAATCCGCCCTACGCTGGAAGTGCAAAGCAAACTGCGGACCAGAAAAGAGATGTGGCTCACGTCTTTGACCGGCACACCAAAACTTGGCGTTCACTCGATCTAGTCGCTTGTTGGCTTAAAAGAGCATCAGACTTTTTGGTCAAGACGCAAGGTGGCTTTGCGTTCGTTAGTACGAAATCGATATGCCAAGGGGAACAAGTGCCAATCCTGTGGCCCATGATCTACGAGAACCAGCAAGAGATTAGATTTGCCCACACATCCTTCAAATGGGCGAACCTCGCCTCTCATAATGCAGGGGTAACCGTAGTTATTGTGGGAGTCGGTCAAAAGAGTTCGGGTAGGAAGCGGTTATTCTCTGGCGCTTTCGAAGATATAGCAGGTGTGCGCGACGTTACCAACATCAACGCTTACCTCGTTGCAGGTGATGATGTCATCGTGGATCCACAGTCACGTGCATCCGACGATCGCGGTTACATGATTCGCGGGAACATGCCAACAGACGGAGGCTACCTGCTACTAAACGCTGACGAGAAGGGTGAGCTGGAAAGCAAGAACGCAGGTGCTGCGCATTTCGTACGTCGATTCGTTGGCGCACAGGAGCTGATCAACGGGCTCTCGCGATACTGCATCTGGATAGAAGATAGCGAGGTTCCCAAGGCCCAAGAGGTTCCCGAGATCCGTGACCGGCTTGAGTGTGTTCGCCGAACACGACTGGAAAGCCCAGCGGAGTCTACGCGCGCCTACGCGACGTTCGCCCACAAGTTTCGCCAGATACAAGGCATCTGTGAAGACAACTGCATAGTTGTTCCCAGAGTCAGCTCCGAGAACCGTGACTTTTTGCCCGCCGACTATTTTGGTTCCAACACGATCGTGGGCGATCGTAACTTCGCAATATGCGATGCCCCGCTTTGGAATCTAGCCTTCGTAGTCTCACGCCTGCACTGGGTTTGGATCGGCACAGTCTGCGTTCGTATGAGAACAGATTTTTCCTATTCCAACACCCTTGGATGGAACACCTTTCCGGCTCCGGCGCTGACAGATAAGAACAAGATGGACCTGACGCGCTGCGCGGAGGACATCCTGCTGGCGCGCGAGGCACACTTTCCGGCGACGATTGCCGATCTATACGACCCCGACAGCATGCCTGCCAATCTGCGTGAGGCGCATGAGCGAAACGACGAAGTGTTGGAGCGCATCTATGTCGGACGGCGCTTCCGCAACGATACAGAGCGGCTTGAAAAGCTCTTCGAACTCTTTGCAAAGATGACGACGGGCCAGGGGACAGGCAAGAGGAACACCAGGAGAAAGACGGGAGCGGACGCATGACCAACGATGTGAAGCAGGTTCCGTCAATCTCCGTCTCGTATGCGCGGAACGGCAACGCGACCAAGGCCAACGCGCTCGGCATGCGGCCCATGCAGGAGCGCGCCTATGAACGGCGCGGTGAGCAGTATCTGCTTATCAAGTCACCCCCTGCATCGGGCAAAAGCCGGGCGCTCATGTTCATCGCGCTTGACAAATTGCAGAACCAGGGCATCAAGCAGGCCATTATCGTGGTGCCCGAGAAGGCCATCGGCGCGAGCTTCCATGACGAGCTGCTGAGTAAACACGGTTTCTGGACGGACTGGAAGGTTGAGCCGAGGTGGAATCTCTGCGACGCGCCCGGCAGCGACAACGGCGGCAAGGTTAATGCGCTCGGAACATTCCTGGAGAGCGCTGGCAGGGTGCTGGTCTGCACTCACGCGACCTTCCGTTTCGCCGTCGATAAATTCGGGATCGAAAAGTTCGATGACCGCCTGGTCGCCGTTGATGAGTTCCACCATGTCTCGGTCGACGAAGAGAACAAGCTAGGCCGCCATTTGGGGCAGCTGATTGCCCGGGGCAGAGCGCATATCGTGGCGATGACCGGCTCTTACTTCCGCGGCGACGCGGAGGCCGTGCTATCCCCGCTCGACGAGGCGAAGTTCGATACCGTCACCTACACTTATTACGAGCAGCTCAACGGCTACGAGTATCTCAAGACCCTCGACATCGGCTATTTCTTCTATTCAGGCTCGTATACCGACGACATCCTGAAAGTCCTCGATCCTGTGGAGAAAACGATAATCCATATCCCGAGCGTCAATTCGCGCGAGAGCACGAAGGACAAGATCAAGGAGGTGGAGCACATCATCGAGGAACTCGGCGAGTGGCAGGGAACTGATCCCGTAACCGGATTCCAGCTCATCAAGTCTGCAAGCGGCAAGGTCTTGAGGATCGCCGATCTGGTCGATGACGACGCGGCGAAGCGCGACCGCGTATCCGCCGCGCTGAAAGTCCACGCGCAGAAGGACAACCGCGACTATGTGGATATCATCATCGCGCTCGGGATGGCGAAGGAAGGCTTCGACTGGATTTGGTGCGAGCATGCGTTGACCATCGGATACCGCGCGAGCCTGACCGAGATCGTACAGATCATCGGGCGCGCGACGCGCGACGCGCCGGGCAAGACCCGCGCGCGGTTTACGAACCTGATTGCGGAGCCGGACGCTGCGGCGGAGGTTGTCACCGAGGCGGTGAACGACACGCTCAAGGCGATTGCCGCCAGTCTTCTCATGGAGCAGGTGCTTGCGCCTCGCTTCGAGTTCAAGCCCAAGAACCCGAACAGCGCCGCGACGCCGGGCTTCGATTACGGGCCGCAAGGCTACGATCCGAGCAAATGCAACATCGGTGTAAATGAACAGACAGGGCACTATCAGATCGAGATTAAGGGACTGAGCGAGCCTAAGACTCCCGAAGCGCAGCGGATTTGCCGGGAGGACTTAAACGAAGTGATCGCAGCGTTCGTGCAGGACAAGACTTCCATCGAGCGTGGGCTATTCGACGAAGAGCTTGTGCCAGAGGAACTAACGCAAGTCCGCATGGGCAAGATCATTAAGGACAAGTACCCTGAACTCAGCGACCAGGACCAGGAGGCCGTGCGCCAACACGCTGTCGCGGCGCTCAACTTAACACAGCAGGCCAAGCAGCTCATGCTCGGGGGAACGGAAGGCGACGAGCAGCCCACACCGAACACGGCGCTCATCGACGGTATCCGCAAGTATGCGATGGACGTGCGCGAACTCGACATCGACCTGATCGACCGCATCAATCCTTTCGGCGAGGCTTACGCGATTCTCGCCAAGACCATGAACGAGGAGAGTCTCAAGCAGGTTAAAGCCGCGATCTCGGCCAAGCGTGTCAATCTAACACCCGAAGAGGCGCGAGAGCTGGCAAAGCGCGCATTACGGTTCAAGCAGGAGCGCGGGCGCCTGCCGTCCATTACTTCGGCAGATGCGTGGGAGAAGCGGATGGCCGAAGGTGTCGCCTACCTCGCGCGAATGAAGGCGGAGGCGACGCGTGGGTGACTTCACAGACGAAGACGACGCGCTACTGGCGGAACTTGGCGTTGAAGTCGAAGCAAAGACCCTGGGCGGCAGGTCGCCGAGAGAGGAACGCATAGTTGCGGGATTTGAAGAGGTACAACGCTTCATGGAAGAGCAAGGGCGTGTACCTGAGCACGGCGAAGGTAAGGACATTTTTGAGCGGATTTACGCCGTGCGTCTCGATCGGTTTCGGACGCTGGAAGAATGCCGCTCCCTGCTTGCACCGATGGATCGGCAGAAGCTCCTAGACGGCGCGGCGCTTGAATCAGCCAAGGCAGATGTCGATGTCCTGGACGATGACGCGCTGCTGGCCGAACTGGGTGTCAATGCGGCGGCGGGCGAAATCACTGAACTGCGCCACGTTCGTTATGCCGCCGAGAAGCGCGCGGCAGAGGAAATAGCAAACCGTACAAAGTGCGAAAACTTCGAAGAGTTCAGGCCGTTATTTGATCAAGTCAAGAAGGAGCTAAAAAACAATTTCCGACAATCACGTCCCTTCGAGACAATGGATCAGATTAAGAAAGGCGGTTGGTTCATTGTTGGCGGGCAGCTGGCTTATGTCGCTGAAGTTGGTGAGGATTTCGTTACTGAATACCATCGTCGAGACAGCAGGCTGCGTGTCATATACGACAACGGAACGGAAAGCGACGTGCTGCTACGTTCGCTCCAGCGCGCGCTGCACCGAGACGGGACCGGACGAGCTGTCTCCGACCCGAATGCCGGGCCACTTTTCTCGGGTGAGATTGAGGAAGGCGACGAGGCAAGTGGCACGATTTACGTATTGAGGAGCAAGTCGACAAATACTGTCGTTGAGGCCAACCGCGACATTCTTCACAAGATCGGAGTGACGAGCGGAAGCGTTGAGCGGCGTATCGCGAATGCCCGGCTTGATCCCACATTCTTGCTGGCGGACGTCGAAATTATCGCCACGTATGAGCTTTCCAACATCAATCGCACCAAGTTAGAGAATCTAATTCACCGCATCTTCGACCACGCGCGCCTGAACATCGAGATTAAGGACCGCTTTGGCAATCCGGTCTTGCCGCGCGAGTGGTTCCTCGTGCCGCTCTTTGTGATCGATGAGGCGGTTAGTCGTATCAAAGACGGCACGATTACAGGGTACCGGTACGATCCCGGCACAGCCTCGCTGAAGCCGTCAAGCAGCTAAAGTCGCGGTAATAGCTCCGCAAAGGCTCTCGCTTAGCAACATGACATTAGGCCGCACAATCTTCGCCACCTTGCTCGCCTGCCTGACCCTCGCGTGCGGAGCCCAGGACAACCCCGTACTGGTTGGCACGGTCATCAAGGTCGTGGACGGCGACACGATCGACGTGCAGCTATCGAGCGGACCGATACGGGTGAGGCTGCACGGCATCGATACGCCGGAGCGGGGCCAGCCGTGGGGCAATGAATCCACTGCAGCACTGGCGGCACTGGTTGCGGGCAAGGACGTGGCCATCGAGCCCTTCGAGCAAGACCGGTACGAGCGCATGATCGGCATCGTGTTTCGCGGCGATCTCAACGTGAACCTCGAACTCGTGAAGCGTGGCCATGCCTGGGCGTATCGAAAGTACATGCGCAAGGAGGATGCGGAGCTCTGCATCCTGGAAGCCGCAGCAAGGACGGCCAAGCGGGGGCTGTGGGCAGCCAAGGAACGTCCGATCGTGCCGTGGGAGTGGCGACGCAAAGCGACACGAGCATCGCCGACCGACTACTCGAGTGAGACTGCCGCCAGCTGCATCGCCAGCATCGGGACGTAAGGGCGCCTAGTCACGGGCCGTCAGGCCATTGCATTGGCGTACGATTGACGCATGAGCTTGATTGAAGAACCTGGGCCTCACCCTGAACCCTCGCAGACGGCAATGGGTCAGGTAACCCGTGAACAAAATCGGTTGCTCGATTCCTTCGACAGGGTTGCAAGTCGAGCAGTTAACCTGTTGCTCCTTTGGAACGGTGGCGGCGCAATAGCCGTGCTCTCGTATGTCGGAACCGTCTCAGAAGTTCGAACTGACTCCAAGACTCTGGCGTGCTTGGCAGCATTCATGATTGGCTTGATTTTTGTCGGACTTGCGGTAGCAATCGAATTCACGGTGTCGTCCAATCGATACGACAGGTTCAACGATGCTGCTGGCGACTACTACAGTCAACGGATCGGGTGGCAGGAACTCTGGGAACGAGGCGAGCCGCCAAACTGGTCACGAGTCGTCGGATTTGGTTGTGGGTATCTATCCTTGCTTGCGGCAATCGCGGGCAGTTGTATCGGAGTTTGGGCCGTCATGTCCCGGGCTACTTAGGTGCTGGCCCTTCAAAGCTTAATGCGTGAAAGAGGGCAAACCCGGCAGAAAGTCGGGGCCACCCAGCGAGCCACCCGGGCGATCATGCTCGGGCCATGGAGCGCATCGACCCATCAACCTTCGCCGGCCTGCTCGAGCACGGCCACAGCTTGCAGGCATGGTGCCCAGGCTGCCGGCGCTGGGCGTCGTGCGACCTGGCGATGCTCGTCAGGAACGGCCTGGGAGGCCGTCAGATCGCGCGCTGTAGGCCGGCCTGCAGGAATTGCGGGAGCCGTGGGGAGTGGCGGGTGAGGGCGCCGCTGCCAGTGGGGCCGGCAAGTGCGCAGAGTGTCAATGGCGTGTCTAGCTGATGGAAACGTGGCACCCTACACTCGACCAAAAGAGGCGACGCGTGAATCGAGACGCGGGTCACGACAAAACAAAACTAATTGAAACAATAGCTTGCGTGCGGGAACACTGTCAGACAGCGACTTACGTCTAGTGGGTCCTATAACCCCTTGAAGCAAAATAGATTTGCCTCATACTAGTCGCCATCCACGGTTATTTGCTCCCTGCCGGACATGCCCTGCGAAAGCAGGGCCCCGGCGGGGTTATTACGCCCGATGAATATCCGGGTGCCGGACGTTCCAACACCGGCTGAGCCGTGCGCGATTGCCTTCGTAGATGGGCAAAATCTTTTCCATTGTGCTCGGGAGGCGTTCGGCTACACGTACCCGAGCTACGACCCAAAGCGCTTGGCGGCAGAGGTTTGTCGCCAGAAGGGATGGACGTTAACGCAGACTCGCTTCTACACGGGTGTCCCGCCTCGAGATCGCGACGAGCGTTGGCATTCGTTCTGGGAGAAAAAGGCCTTAAGGATGAGCCGGGCAGGTGTGCATGTCGTTACTCGACCCCTCAGATACTCCGAGGAACTGCTGGCAGATGGCTCATTCGCCTACGTCCCCCGCGAGAAAGGGATCGATGTGCGAATTGCGATCGATGTGCTGACTTTCGCTGATCGCAGGCACTTCGACGTGGCGCTGATCTTTTCTCAGGACCAAGATCTTGCCGAGCTCGTCCCCGAGATTTGGAGTCTCGCAAGGCGCCAGAATCGCTGGATGAAGGTTGCAAGCGCGTTTCCCGTCGGGCCGGGTACAACCAACCATCGCGGAATAAACAAGACTGACTGGATCGAAATTGACCAGGGCACATATGACCGTTGTCGCGATCCAGTGCGCGACTAATCATCTAACGAAAGTCTAATGAATGGCCCGAAACCGGCGTCAGCGGGCCTCAGTCGGCAGCCAGCTAACCCGTTGAACTACCTCACCATCAGTCATGGCCGCTCACGCTCGTTAAGGGTTTTCCCCTACTCCTAAGCGGCAGGTCGTCGGTTCAACTCCGGCCCGGGGCGCCACTTCGAAAGGCGTACCGATCCGGTCCGGTATAATTGGCGCGGCCATGAGCCGAACCCTGCGCGAACTCTACGAATCGAGCCCGTTCTCGAGCGCCCAGGCGCCGTACGTCGAGGACCAGTACGAGCGCTTCCTGGCCGACCCGGCGAGCGTGAGCCCGGAATGGCAGGCCTTTTTTGTCCAGGTCGGCGGGCAGCCACGTCCCGCGTCCAAGCAAAGCGCCGCGAAACCGGCGTCAGGGACACCGGTACCGGCGGCTCCGGCCGTGTCCGGTGCCGCAGCGAATGCGGAAAAGCAGTCCGCGGTTTCCCGGCTCATCCAGTTCTACGCAAACCGCGGGCACCTGATCGCGGATATCGACCCGCTCGGACTCATGCAGCGCCCGATGCCGCCTGTTCTCGATCCGGCCTATGTCGGCCTGACGGACGCTGACCTCGAGACGGTGTTTCACACGGCGAGCCGGACCAGCGGCGTTGACAAGCAGATGAAGCTGTCGGAGATCCTGAAGCAGGTCCGGCACATCTACACCGGTCGCATCGGTGCGGAATTTGCACACGTGTCGACGGGCGAGGAGCGCCTCTGGCTGCAAGACCGCTTCCAGGAGGGCCGCCTGCACCATCGCTTCTCGAATGAAGAGCGCCTTAACTTCCTGTGGCAGCTCTCGGCTGCCGAGGGGCTCGAGCGCTATCTGCACACGCGATACGTGGGGCAGAAGCGCTTCTCGCTCGAGGGCGCGGACGCGCTCATTCCGTTGCTGGACGATGTCGTGCAGCGCGGCGGCGCCGCCGGAATCGAGGAAATCGTCATCGGCATGGCGCATCGCGGACGGCTCAACGTGCTCGTAAACGTGCTCGGCAAGGCGCCATCGATGCTGTTCTCGGAATTCGAGGGCAAGCTCGAGCACGATGCATCGAAGGGTTCAGGCGACGTGAAGTACCACAAGGGCTTCTCCGCGGACCTGCGCACGGCGGGCGGCAACGTACACGCCGTGCTCGCCTTCAATCCTTCGCACCTCGAGATCGTGGACGCCGTGGTCGAGGGCTCGGTGCGCGCGCGCCAAGAGCAGCGCGGCGATGCTACTGGCGCGACCATACTCCCGCTCCTGATCCACGGCGATGCAGCCTTCGCGGGCCAGGGCGTCGTCATGGAAACCCTGCAACTCTCCCAGGCGCGCGGATTCGCGACCGGCGGCACCCTGCACCTTGTGATCAACAACCAGGTTGGTTTCACGACCAGTGTGCCTGCCGACGCGCGCTCGACGCTGTATTGCAGCGATGTCGCCAAGATGATTGAGGCGCCTATCTTCCACGTGAACGCGGACGACCCGGAAGCCGTGGTGTTCGTCGCGCGCCTCGCGTTCGACTACCGCATGAAGTTCCGCAAGGACGTGGTCATCGACCTCGTCTGCTACCGACGTCACGGCCACAACGAGGCGGACGAACCCGCGGCAACCCAGCCGCTGATGTATCAGGCGATCCGCAAGCACTCGACCGCGCGGCAGATTTACGGGCAACGGCTCGAACAGGACGGCCTCCTCGAGGAAGGCCGCGCGGCAGCGATCCTGGAGGACTACCGGCGCGGGCTGGAAGAAAATCGCCCGCAGGCGCGGGCGTTCGCGGGTACGACGGGCAACAAGTTCACGGTCGATTGGAGCCGGCACATCACCGCGGATCCGGCGGAGCGGGTCGACACCTCGGTGGACGCAAAGCGCATGGCGCGTCTCGCAAGAGTCCTGACCAAACCGCCGGCCGGGTTCACTCTGCACCCGCGCGTGGCGCGCATCATCGATGACCGCGCGCGGATGTACGCCGACGAGCTGCCGCTCGACTGGGGAGCGGCCGAAACCATGGCCTACGCGACGCTCCTGACTGAAGGCTCGGACATCCGGCTGACGGGCCAGGACACGGCGCGCGGCACGTTCTTTCACCGGCATGCGGTCCTGCATGACCAGGCGACTGGCAGCATCGACACGCCACTCGCGCGGCTCGCCAAGGACCAGGCACGCTTCCGGGTGATCGACTCGACCCTTTCGGAGGAAGCGGTACTCGGCTTCGAGTACGGATATTCGACGACCGACCCGTCGACGCTAGTGATCTGGGAGGGGCAATTCGGCGACTTCGTGAACGGCGCACAGGTCGTGATCGACCAGTTCATCACTTCCGGCGAAGCCAAGTGGGGCCGTGTCTCCGGCATCACGCTGTTCCTTCCGCACGGCTACGAGGGCCAGGGACCCGAGCACAGCTCGGCGCGGCTCGAGCGCTTCCTGCAGCTGTCCGCCGAGATGAATCACCAGGTCTGCGTGCCTTCGACACCGGCGCAGATGTTCCACCTGCTGCGCCGGCAGATGCTGAGAGCGCTGCGCAAGCCGCTCATCATCATGACGCCGAAGAGCCTGCTGCGGCACAAGCTCTCGGTATCGACGATGATTGATCTCGCCGCGGGCAGGTTCCAGCGGGTGATCGACGAGATCGACGCCGTGGAGACCGGGAAAATCCGGCGCCTGGTATTTTGCAGCGGGAAGGTTTATTTCGACCTGCTCGAGCGGCGACGCACAACAAAGGCGACGGATGTCGCGCTGGTCCGCATCGAGGAGCTGTACCCATTCCCGGCGGAGGAATACCAGGCGATCCTCGATCGCTACCCGAAGGCGCGGGAGGTCGTGTGGTGCCAGGAGGAGCCCCAGAACCAGGGCGCCTGGTACCAGATCCGTCATCGCCTTCAGGCGCCGCTCGAAGGCAGCCGCATGCTTGAATATGCGGGACGCGACGGCACGGCTGCACCGGCCACGGGCCTCTTTGCCATCCACCAGCGCGAGCAGGATAAGCTCGTTGCCGCCGCCATCGACAGGAAGCCTGCATGAGTATGGAAGTACGAGTTCCCCAGCTGCCCGAGTCCATCGCCGACGCGACACTCGTAGCCTGGCACAAGAAAGTCGGCGACACGGTCGCACGCGACGAGAACCTGGCCGACCTCGAGACCGACAAGGTCGTGCTCGAGGTCCCGGCCCCGGTCGCCGGTGTCATCAAGTCGCTGGACATGAGCGCAGGCGCCACCGTGACGAGCGGGCAGCTGCTCGCGGTGATCGTGGAGCAGGCGAGCGCCGGCGCGCCCGCGAAGCCACAGGGCAAGGCGGAAGCGAAGAAGCCCGTCGAGCCGAAGGGCGACGTGTCAGGCAAGCTCTCGCCTGCCGCGCGCCGCCTGGTCGAGGAAAACAAACTCGCGCCGCAGAGCATCGCGGGCAGCGGTCGTGACGGGCGCATCTCCAAGAGCGACGTTACTAATCACCTGGGAGTTGCCCCCCAGGCTACTCCCGCCGCGCCAACCGGGACGCGCACCGACCAGCGCGTGGCGATGTCCCGCTTGCGGGCGCGAATCGCCCAACGCCTGGTGGAGGCTCAATCGAACGCTGCGCTCCTCACGACCTTCAACGAAGCCGACCTGCAGGCACTGATGGCGCTGCGCGGGCGCTACAAGGATGCCTTCGAGAAGCGGCACGGCGTGCGCCTCGGATTCATGTCGTTCTTCGCGAAGGCCTGCATCGAGGCGCTCAGGCGCTTTCCGGTCGTGAACGCCTCGGTCGAGGGCAGCGACATCGTCTACCACGAGTATTACGACATCGGCGTCGCGGTCTCGACGGATCGCGGCCTCATCGTGCCGGTGCTGCGTGATGCCGACCGGATGGATTTCGCGGCCATCGAAAAGGCCGTCGCCGATTTTGCCGACCGGGCCCGCAACGGCACGATCACGATCGAAGAACTGACGGGCGGGACTTTCTCGATCACCAACGGCGGCGTGTTCGGTTCGCTGATGTCCACGCCGATCGTCAACGCGCCGCAGAGCGCGATCCTCGGCATGCACAAGATCCAGGAGCGGCCGGTCGTCGTGGACGGCGCAGTCGTGGTCCGGCCAATGATGTTCCTGGCACTGACCTACGACCACCGCATCATCGACGGTCGCGAAGCCGTGCAGTTCCTCGTTGCCGTGAAGGAACTGCTCGAGGATCCGTCGCGGCTGCTGCTGCAAGTCTGAGGAATCCCCACCATGTCTGACAGTTTCGACGTCATCGTCATCGGCGGCGGCCCCGCCGGCTATCCAGCCGCAATCCGCGCCGCGCAGAACAAGCTCTCGGTAGCCTGCATCGACGCCTGGACCAATCGCGACGGCAGCACGGCCTTCGGCGGAACCTGCCTGAACGCCGGCTGCATTCCGTCCAAGGCGCTCCTCGAATCGACAGAGCTCTACCATCGCGCCCAGCATGAATTCGCGGCGCACGGAATGAAGCTCGAGCGGATTAGCCTCGACGTGGCGCTGATGCAGAAGCGCAAGACCGCCATCGTGAAGGGGATGACGCAGGGCATCCTCTCGCTCTTCAAATCCGCGGGCGTCACGCCATTCACCGGCCGCGGTCGGCTGCTCCCCGGCCTCGAGGTCGAGGTCACGGGCGCGGACGGCGCCAGGCGGATGCTGCAGGCGAAGCACGTGGTGCTGGCGTCCGGCTCCGAGCCCATGCCGCTGCGCGGCGTCGACTTCGACGGCAAGCAGGTCGTGGATTCCTGGGGTGCGCTCGAGTTCGAGGCGATCCCGAAGCGGCTGCTGGTCATCGGCGCAGGCGTCATCGGCCTCGAGCTCGGCAGCGTCTGGCGCCGGCTGGGTGCCGAAACGGTTGTATTGGAGGCGCTCGAGCAGTTCCTGCCGATGGCCGACGCGGCGGTCTCGAAGGAAGCGCTGCGCCATTTCAGGAAGCTCGGACTCGACATCCGCCTGGGCGCCAAGGTCTCGGCATCGAAGATGGAGAAAGACGGGGTTCAGGTCAGCTACACGGATGCCAAGGGCGGCCAGTCACTCGTTTTCGATCGGGTGATCGTCGCGATCGGTCGGCGCCCCTACACGAAGGACCTGCTCGCCGAAGGCACCGGTGTCGCGCTCGACGCCCGCGGCTTTGTCGAAGTGGATGACCATTGCCGCACCGGCGCGGAGAACATCTGGGCCGTCGGCGACTGCGTCCGCGGCCCCATGCTCGCGCACAAGGGCAAGGAAGAGGGTGTCGCCGTTGCCGACCAGATCGCGGGCCTGTACGCGCACGTGAACTATAAGGCGATCCCGTCGGTGATCTACACCGCTCCGGAGATCGCCTGGGTCGGCCTGACCGAGGAGCAGGCAAAGGCAGGCGGGCGCAACGTCAAGGTAGGCAGTTTCCCGTTTGCCGCCAGCGGGCGCGCCAGGGCCATGGAAGCGGGCGCGGGGTTCTGCAAGATTGTCGCGGATGCGGGCAGCGACGAGATTCTCGGCATCCACATCATCGGACCGATGGCCGGTGAGCTGATCGCCGAGGCGGTGCTCGCGATGGAGTATTCGGCGAGCTGCGAGGATCTGCAGCGCACGATCCACGCGCATCCGACCCTCTCCGAGGCGCTGCACGAAGCCGCGCTCGCCGCCGACAAGCGGGCAATCGACATACCGAACCGCTAGGCCCTCCGCCGGGCGCTGATGATGCCGGGCATCGCCGAGAGGCGCGCAAGCAGGCGCGTCAGTTCCGCGATCCCGCCGACGGCGACCCGCAGTGAAAGGTCCGCGCTGCCCTGGGCCGGGTCGCCCTGCGAAGCAAGCCGCTCGATGTCGATCTTTTCCTCGGCCACGACTGTCGTGATGTCCCGAAGCAGTCCGCGCCGGTCCATGGCGCGGACGACAATCTCTACCGGGTAGCGCCGGCCGGCGGCCTTGCCCCAGTCCACCTGCAGGAGCCGCTCCGGTGCACGTGCGGCGAGCCTGTGGAGATTGCGGCAGCCCGACCGGTGCAAGGTGATGCCGCGCCCGACGGTCACGTAACCCGTGACGGGCTCCGGCGGCACCGGGTTGCAGCAGCGCGCATGCGTGGAGAGCAGGTCGCCCACGCCCTCGACCTCGACGTGCGCCGGCGAGACGCGCCTGACCTGTCCGATCGGCGGCAAGTGGTTACCGGCGTGCGCTGACGGCCTTCCGCGCTGCCGCCGCTCGATGGCGCCCGAAACTTGCGCGACCCCGAGCTCTCCCGACCCGATCGCGAGGTAAAGCGCGTCCGCGCCTGTGAGCCCGAACTCGCCAATCAGGTCCGACACCACCGCGTGCTCACCCCCAAGCCGAGCGAGCTCACGTTCGAACATCTCGCGGCCTTCGCGGCGATTCTCGCCCATGTCCTGCCGCTTGAACCAGGCGCGGACCTTGGCGCGGCTGCGCGGGGAGGCGAGGAAACCATCGCGCTCGACGAGCCAGTCCCGGCTCGGTTTGGCCTGTTTGCCGCCAATGATCTCGACCACTTCGCCACTCGTCAGGCGGTGATTGAGGGGCACGATGCGCCCGTTGGCACGCGCGCCGCGGCAGCGGTGGCCGAGCTCGGTGTGCACCTGATACGCGAAGTCGAGCGGCGTCGCACCAGTCGGCAGGTCCACGACCTCGCCCTTGGGCGTCAGCGCATAGACGCGGTCGTCGAACAGGTCGGCGCGCACGCGGCCTAGGAAATCGCTGTCACTCTCGGTCTCCGACGCCGGTGCCAGCAGCTCGCGCAGCCATTCAATCTTGCGATCGTAAGTTGCGTCGCGAGCGGCGCCTTCCTTGTAGCGCCAGTGCGCCGCAACGCCGAGTTCAGCGTGCTCGTGCATTTGGCGCGTGCGGATCTGGATCTCGACCGGTACGGCCGCGGGACCGATCACGGCGGTGTGCAGGGATCGATACAGGTTGTCTTTCGGCGTGGCGATGTAGTCGTCGAACTCACCCGGGATATAGCGCCAGCGGCCGTGCACGATCCCGAGCGCAGCGTAGCAGTCCTCGACAGAGGCAGTGACGATGCGCACGGCACGGACATCGAACACCTGCTCGAAGGCCAGGCCCTTGCGATGCATCTTTCGCCAGATACTGTAGATATGCTTGGGCCTGCCGACCACTTCCGCCGCGATGCCGGCGCGCCCGAGTTCCGCGGAGATCTCGCCGATCACCGTCTCGATGTAGCGCTCGCGATCGATGCGTGACTCGTTGAGCCAGTTGGCGATGCGGCGATAGTCGGCTGGCTCGAGCCAGCGGAACGAAAGATCCTCGAGTTCCCACTTGAGCTGCCAGATGCCGAGGCGGCTGGCCAGCGGCGCGTAGATTTCTCGCGTCTCCCAGGCCAGCTGCAGGCGCGCAGCCTCGTCGAGTTCGCGGGCGCGGCGCATCCTGCGCAGTTGTTCGGCGAGCCGCACCAGCACCAGCCGGGGGTCCGTGACGACGGCGAGCAGCATCCGCCGGAGTGTGTCGGCCTGGTTCGCGGAGAGCCCCCGGCCGGGCGCCCATTGCGATCCGGCCCGGAACTCCCCGAGCCGCTCGAGTTCTTCGGCGAGGCGCACGGCCGGCTCGCCTGCGACGGCGACCCCGACGGCGCGCGGCAGCAGGCCGCGCCCGAATAGCGGCTGCAGGAGCGCCCCGGCGAAGATTTCGCGCTCGGCATCGAGTGCGACGAGCAGGGCTGCCGTCTCGTCACCCTGCTGGCGCGCGGCCTCCCAGCCTTCCGCCGGCGTCGCCCGCGCATCGAGCGCGGCGCGCAGTTCGTCAAGCGCCGCCGCGCCGGCAGTCGCCCCCGTGGTCGTCGTCTTCATGGCGAATGGCTATCATAACTCCCATGGTACGCATCCTCGGCCTCGATCCCGGATCGCGGATCACGGGTTACGGTGTCGTGGATGCCGGCCTGCAGGGCGTCCGCTATGTCGCCAGCGGGTGCATCCGCGTCGGGCAGGGCGAAATGGCCGGCAGGCTGCTCGAGATCCACCGCCACGTCACGGAGATCGTCTCGTCCTACGCGCCCGCGGAGATCGCAATCGAGCGCATTTTCATGGCACGCAACCCTGACAGCGCCCTGAAGCTCGGCCAGGCCCGCGGGGCGGCGCTGTGCGGCGCCTGCCACACGGGAGCGCCGGTGTTCGAATATGCGCCGCGAGCCGTCAAGCAGACCGTTACCGGTACCGGCAGTGCGGAGAAGGCCCAGGTAATGCACATGGTCAAGTCATTGCTGTCCATCGAAGGACGTCTCTCCGCCGACGCAGCGGATGCGCTCGCGATCGCGGTCTGCCACGCGCAGCACCGCAACGGTGCCGGACGCCTGCGCGCGGGGAGGGGGCGGTGATCGGTCACCTGCGAGGCCGACTGGTCCGCAAGGCGCCGCCCGCGCTGATCGTGGACGTGAATGGCGTCGGCTACGAGCTCGAGGCTCCGATGTCGACGTTCTACCGGCTGCCGGAGCTCGGCAGCGAGGTCGAACTGCACACGCACCTCGTCGTGCGCGAGGACGCCCAGCTGCTTTATGGTTTTGCCACCGAGGACGAGCGCCGCCTGTTCAGGGACCTGCTGCGCGTAACCGGCATCGGTCCGAAGATCGGCCTGGCGCTGCTCTCCGGCATCGATGTCGAAACCTTCATGCGTTGCGTCGAGGCGGAGGATACGCAAGCGCTCACGCGCATCCCGGGCATCGGCCGCAAGACGGCCGAGCGGTTGCTCATCGAGATGCGCGATCGAATCCACGCACTCGGGCAACTCCCGGCTTCAGGTTCGGGAACTGCGACACGCGGCGGCGCGCGGGCGGAAGCCTATTCCGCGCTTGTCGCGCTCGGTTACCGGCCGGTCGAAGTCAACCAGCTCCTGCAGGGCGTCGAGCAGGATGGTGCCGGCACGGAGGAGCTGATTCGCCGCGCATTGCAGGCGGCAGCCCGGTAGGATTCAGGGCAATGATTGAGCAGGACCGGGTCACGGCAGCCGCGGCGACGCGCGAGGACGAGGATTTCGCACGCAGCGTCCGGCCGCGTCGGCTCGCCGAATACATCGGCCAGCCTGGCGTCAAGCAGCAGATGAGCATTTTCATCGAGGCGGCCCGGCGCCGGAACGAGGCGCTGGACCACGTGCTGATCTTCGGGCCGCCGGGCCTCGGCAAGACCACGCTCGCACATATAGTCGCCCACGAACTCGGCGTAAACCTGCGGCAGACCTCGGGGCCCGTGCTGGAGAGGCCCGGCGACCTCGCGGCGATCCTGACCAACCTGCAGCCGCGCGACGTGCTTTTCGTCGACGAGATCCATCGCCTTAGTCCAGTCGTCGAGGAAATCCTGTATCCGGCGCTGGAGGACTTCCAGCTTGACATCATGATCGGGGAGGGGCCGGCGGCGCGCTCAATCAAGCTCGACCTGCCGCCCTTCACCCTGGTCGGAGCGACCACGCGTGCGGGACTGCTCACATCGCCATTGCGCGACCGATTCGGGATTGTCCAGCGGCTCGATTTCTATGCGCGCGACGAACTGCGGCAGATCGTGCTGCGCGCCGCCGAGATCTTCGGACTGCCCATCGACGAGGAAGGCGCGACGGCGCTTGCGCAGCGCTCGCGCGGCACGCCGCGCATCGCCAACCGGCTCCTGCGGCGCGTGCGCGACTACGCCGAGGTGAGGGCCGCGGGGCGAATTGACGCCGAGGTTGCGAAGGACGCGCTCGACCTGCTGGAAGTGGACCTCGAAGGCTTCGACCTGCTCGACCGGCGGCTCCTGCTGGCGGTCATCGAGCGATTCTCCGGCGGGCCGGTCGGAATCGACAGCCTTGCCGCCACGCTCGGGGAGGAGCGCGGTACGCTCGAGGACGTCGTCGAGCCCTTCCTGATCCAGCAGGGGTTCCTGGTCCGCTCCGCGCGCGGGCGCGTCGCTGCGGCCTCCGCATGGCGCCATTTCGGGCTCGAGCCGCCGCAGGGCGAAGCGGGCGGCGGCAACCTGCCGCTGTTCCGCGGTTAGGGCCGGCCTTGGCAGACTTCAGGTTCCCGGTGCGGGTCTACTGGGAAGACACCGACGCCGGCGGCGTCGTGTACTACGCGACTTACCTCAGGTTCCTCGAGCGGGCACGCAGCGAATGGCTGCGTGCGCTTGGCGTCGACCAGGTGCGCATGCTGCGTGAAGAACGCCTGCAGTTCGTCGTGGTCGAAGCGAACGTCCGCTACCATCGACCGGCGCGCTTCGATGACCAGTTAATGGTGACGGTTGCGCTTGAATCGATGCGTGGCGCATCCGTGGTGATGTCCCAGGAGATCCGTCGCGGCCAGTACGCCGAGGAGCTCCTGGTCACCGCGACCGTCCGGGCAGCCTGCATCGATTCGGACAACCTGAAACCGAGGCCGCTGCCCGGAGCGCTGGCATCGCAAGCCTGTAAGGAGCCGACTTGAACCTGAGCGACCCGCATTCCGTACTCTCCCTGCTCCTCGCCGCCGGGCCGGTCGTCAAGGCGGTCATCGCCATGCTGCTGGTCGCGTCGCTCGTCTCCTGGGCCATCATTTTCCGCAAGCGGCGCCTGCTGTCGCAGGCGGAGAGCGAAGCCAACAAGTTCGAGGGCACCTTCTGGTCCGGCGGGGACCTCGGCAAGCTCTACCGGGCGATCGGTACGAGCAACAAGCCTGCAGTCGGAATGGAAAGCATCTTCGAGGCCGGCTTCGGGGAGTTCACCCGGTTGCGTGGTCAGTCAGTGCCGGCCGCGGAGCTGCTCGAAGGCGTGCGCCGGACCATGCGAGTCGCGCAGTTGCGCGAGATCGACCGGCTCGAGGAGAGCCTCGCAACGCTTGCTACCGTCGGTTCGACCAGTCCGTACGTCGGACTGTTCGGCACCGTCTGGGGGATCATGGGAGCCTTCCAGGGCCTGGGCAATGCGCAGCAGGCGACGCTCGCGATGGTTGCGCCGGGGATCGCGGAGGCACTGATCGCGACCGCCGCGGGGCTGTTCGCGGCCATACCGGCCGTCGTGGCCTACAACCGCTACGCCGACAAGATGAGCCGCCTGGAATTGCGATACGACGCGTTCATGGACGAGTTTTCGACGCTGCTGCAGCGCCACGCGGCGTCCCGGGGCTGACGTGCCTGCCAAGGTCCGCCGCCGCAGGTTGATGGCCGAGATCAACGTCGTCCCGTACATCGATGTCATGCTTGTGCTGCTCATCATATTCATGGTCACGGCGCCATTGCTGACACAGGGCGTGCAGGTGGAACTGCCCGACGCGGACGCACAGCCGATCGACCCGGAGCTGCTCAAGGACCGGGAGCCGCTGGTTCTGTCGGTGGATCGCGACGGCCGGTACTACCTCAATATCGGAGGCGACGAGGATAGTCCCGTGAACGAGGCGGAAGTGGCGCGTCGCGCCGCGGCCGTACTGGCCCGGGACGCGGCCACGCCCGTGCTGGTCAAGGCCGACGAACGCGTGCCATACGGGAGCGTGGTGCGCGGCATGGTGCTGTTGCAGCAGGCCGGTGCAACCCGGATTGGCTTCCTGACGGACCCCAAGGCTGTGCGCGCGCTCGAGGAACTCGAGCGCAGGCGATGAACCGTACCGAACGCGCCCCGTTCGCGCCCGTGGGCTGGTCGATCGCACTGCATGCGTTACTCGCCGGCCTGCTGTTCTTCGGGCTAAACCTGCCGGATCGCGAGCCGGACGAAGTGATCCTGCCGATCGACGCGGTAGTCGTCGACGATGCGCTGCTACAGGCGGTTGGCCAGCGACGACGCGAGGACGAGCGTGCCTCGGTCGCGAGAGACGCTGAGGAAGCGGAGCGTCGGCGCGAGCAGGAGGAGCAGCTGCAGCAGGTCGAACAGGAAAAGCGTGTCGAGGAAGAGGCGCGGCTCGTTGCCGAGCGACAGGCAAAATCAGAGGCTGCAGCCGAGGAGAGGCTCAAGGCTGCGGCCGATGCAAAGCTCAAGTCAGCGGCCGATGCGAAACTCAAGGCTGAAAAGGTGGCCGAGGCAAAGGCAGCGGCAGACAGGAAGCGCAGCGCCCAGGAAGCGCGTGAGCACGACGCCCGCGAGGCGGAGCTGCGATCCCGCCTGGCGGACGAGGAGACGCGAACCGGCGCCGGATACCAGAGTCTCAAGGCGAGCTGGGTGCGCGCGATCCAGGCACACGTCGAGCAGCGGTGGTACGAGCCGCCGGGACTTGCGCAGGGGTTGAGCTGTACGATCATCGTGACGCAGATACCGGGAGGCGAGGTGGTCGGAACGCGATTCGGGGCCTGCAACGGCAACGCGGCGGTGCGCCAGTCCATCGCGACGGCGGTGCGCAATGCCTCGCCCTTGCCTCCGCCACCCGAAGCCGCGCTCTTCGAGCGCGAGGTCGAACTCGTTTTCACGCCCAGGGAGGCCCGTAGCCGATGATTCGTCGTGTCCTGATCCTCTTTCTCGCGCTTTCCCTGCCCGTTGGGCAGGCTGGCGCCCAGCTGACCGTCCAGATCCTCAAGGGCATGGCGGAATCGGTGCCGATCGCGATCGTTCCGCTCGCCTGGGATGGCGCAGGTCCAGCACCCTGGGATGTCGCTGCGACGGTGCAGGCTGACCTCGAGCGCAGTGGACGTTTCCGGCCGCTGCCGCGCACGCAAATCGTCGAGCTTCCGCATGCCGCCAGCGACGTCGACGCCGCCGACTGGCGCATGCTGAAGGTTGATTACGTTCTCGTCGGGCGGCTCGCGTCGGCGGCCGGTGGCCGCTACGACCTGCGCTATGAACTCGTCTCGGTTGCGAGCGGCGAAAGACTCCTCGGCACCTCCGTTCCCGTCGACGCGCGTGCCCTGAAGCGTGCGAGCCATCGAGTTTCCGACGCGGTGTACGAGAAGATCCTCGGCGTGCGCGGTGCCTTCGCGACGCGCATCGCCTATGTGGCCGTGGACGGGCCGGTGACCAAGCGCAATTTCCGACTGATCGTGTCGGACGCCGACGGCGCCAACGAACACGTGGTGTTCGCCTCGCCCGACCCGATCATGTCGCCGGCCTGGTCGCCTGACGGGCGCTCCCTGGCCTACGTGTCCTTTCACTCGGGTCTCTCCGCCATCTATGTGCAGACCTTGAGCACGGGCAGCCAGGTCCAGGTGTCAGCGAGGTCCGGCATCAACGGCGCGCCGAGCTTTTCACCCGACGGGCGGCAACTCGCGCTCGCGCTCTCGCGCCGCGACGGCAACGTGGATGTGTACGTGCTGACGCTTGCGACTCAGGAATTGCAGCGCCTGACCGAGGATCCGGCAATCGATACCGAGCCGGCCTGGGCGCTGGACGGACGATCGATCTACTTCACGTCGGATCGTGCTGGCGCGCCGCAGGTGTACGGCGTCGGCCTGGAGGCTGGCGCCCGGGCGCGGCGCGTGACCTTCGAAGGCGGCTACAACGCAAGGCCCCGGGTTTCTCCCGACGGACGCACGCTTGCGGTCGTGACGCTGGACCGCGGTGCTTACCGGATCGGCGTCGTGGACACGGAGCGCGGCGCTCTCCAGGTTCTGAGCGGCGGCCAGCTGGACGAGTCGCCGTCCATCGCGCCGAACGGTGCGGACATCCTGTATACGAGCCGCGTGGGCGGACGCGACACGCTCGCGATCGTCTCGAGCGACGGACGCGTGCAGCAGAAGATTGCCGCGAGTTCGGGCGAGCTTCGTGAACCCGCATGGTCCCCGTTCCTCAACTAGCCCGGGTGACGGACACGCCGCCCTGTGCTAGAAGGACGCGGCCAGTACGTAGACCGCTGAACCAAGGAGTCCGAACGATGCGAGCGCTGCCTTTCCTGTTGATCCTGACCGGTATCCTGATGCTGGCCGGCTGCGGCAAGAAAGCAGCCACAGTTCCCGACAGCCCGGGCACGACGGTCGAGCAAGGTGCCGGTGCCGGGACCGGACCGGGGGAGGGCCAGATCGGCGAAGGACGCGACCTGCCGGGCGCTTCTGGAAGTGCTACTGGCGCAGGCCCTGCCGGTGTCGGCACCGTCATCTACTTCGACTTTGACCGAAGCGACATCCGCCCGGAGTACGCCTCCCTCATCGGCTCGCACGCCAAGCACCTGGCGGGCGCAACCGGGGTGGCGATCCGCGTCGAAGGTCACACTGACGAGCGCGGATCGCGCGAATACAACATCGCGCTCGCGGAGCGGCGCGCCCAGGCCGTGCGCCGGGCGCTCATGCTGCAGGGGGCGGGCGATGCTCAGCTGACCACGGTCAGCTACGGCGAGGAACGCCCCGCAGCCGCGGGAAGCGACGAGGCGGCCTACGAGAAGAACCGCCGTGTCGAGCTGGTGTACGGACGGTAAACCAGGTTGACCCGCCTCGCCGGACCGCTGACCGCCTGCGCGCTTGCATGGTTCGTCGCCGTGCCTGCGCATGCGCAGTCGCGCGGCGAGCGCATCGAGCTACTCGAGTCGCGCATGGATGGCGTCGAGCGCCAGCTGGCAAACCAGGCGTTGCTCGAGATGTCGCGCCAGGTGGAGATCCTCACGGGCGAGCTGCGCAAGCTGCGCGGTGAGTTCGACCAGCTCCAGCATGAGCTCGAGCGCGCGCGCGCCCAGCAGCGCGACCAGTACGTCGACCTTGATACGCGCCTGCGCGCGGCCGAGGCAGCGCTTGCGGCGGCGCAGTCGGGCCTCCCGCCCGGTGGGCCGGAAGCCGAATACCAGTCCGCGTTCAACCTGCTGAAGGACGGCAAGTACGATGAGGCGGCGACGGCGCTGCGTGACTTCGTCGCTCGCCATCCTGAGAACGAACTCGCGCCAAATGCCCTGTATTGGCTCGGCGAGGCGCATTACGTGCGGCGCGACTATCCGGCAGCGCTCGCGGCCTTCGAGAGCCTGTTGCGCGACTATCCCGGGACCCGCAAGGCGCCGGACGCGCTCCTGAAGGCTGCCTACAGCCAGCAGGAGTTGAAGCGCCCCGGGCCGGCCCGCGCGCTGCTCACGCGCGTGGTCGAGGAATACCCGGACACCCAGGCCGCGGCCGACGCGAAGGTCCGCCTCGAGCGCTTACCGCCCGAGGGCGGCTGAGTCGCCGCCATGTTCGCCGAAGCCTCGGCGATCCCGGCGGCTGCGCGGCTGCGCATCACCGAGACGTTCCTTTCGATTCAGGGCGAGGCGGACGCAATCGGCTGGCCGACCTTCTTCATTCGCCTCACAGGCTGTCCGCTGCGCTGTGGTTATTGCGACACGGCCTACGCGTTTCACGGCGGAGAATGGCGCACGGTCGCACGCCTGGCGGACGAAACGCTTCAGTCGCGCGCGCGGCACGTATGCGTGACGGGCGGCGAGCCGCTGGCGCAACGGCAGTGCCTGACGCTGCTGACCGTCCTCTGCGAATCGGGCCTCTGCGTTTCGCTCGAAACCAGCGGGGCGATCGATACCAGCGCCGTAGACCCGCGCGTCATCCGCGTAATCGACATCAAGACGCCGGGCTCGGGCGAGTCGCAGCGCAACCTCGAGCTCGCGGTCCATGGGCTGCGGGCGACCGACCAGCTCAAGTTCGTGATCTGCGATCGGGCCGATTACGAATGGAGCCGCGAGCGCGTACGCGCCGAGCGGCTCGAAGCACGTTGCCAGGTGCTCTTCTCGCCGAGCTACCAGCAACTCCCGGCAGGCCAGCTTGCGAACTGGATCCTCGCCGACCGACTGCCCGTCCGCTTCCAGGTCCAGCTGCACAAGGTTCTCTGGGGTGACGTCCCAGGACGCTGAGGCCGCGGGCCTCACCGGTTGTCCGGCCGTCGTGCTCGTGTCCGGCGGGCTCGACTCTGCGACGACGCTCGCCATCGCCCGCGAGCGTGGCCATCGCTGCCACGCGCTCTCATTCGACTATGGCCAGCGGCATGCGGTCGAACTCGCGGCGGCGCGCCGCGTGTGCGCGATCCAGGGCGTCGTCGATCACCGCGTGCTGGCCATGCCGATCGGGGCATTCGGACACTCGGCGCTGACCGACCGCTCCATCGCGGTGCCGGAGGAGCTCACCGCGGAGATTCCCGTGACCTATGTGCCCGCGCGCAACACGGTGTTTCTTGCCTGTGCGCTCGGCCTCGCGGAAGTGCTGGAGGCGCAGCACATCTTCATCGGCGTGAATGCCGTCGACTATTCCGGCTATCCGGATTGCCGTCCGGCCTTCATCAGCGCCTTCGAGAACCTTGCCAACCTCGCGACTCGTGCCGCCGTCGAAGGCCGCCGGATGACCATCCATGCGCCGCTCATCGAACTCAGCAAGGCCGAAATCATCCGCCGCGGCCTGGCGCTCGGGGTCGACTACGCGATCACGGTGTCCTGCTACCAGCCGGACGGCGAAGGCCGCGCCTGCGGCCGCTGCGACAGTTGTCGATTGCGGCGCGAGGGATTCCGGCAGGCTGGCGTACCCGACACGACGCGTTACGCGGGCGCCTGATCAGCGTCGAAGGCAGCCAAGGATTCGCGTATGATGCGCCGCCGCGGGAGGGCCGTTAGCTCAGTGGTAGAGCATCTGGCTTTTAACCAGTTGGTCGATGGTTCGATCCCATCACGGCCCACCAATCTACGGCAGCCACCGGGAGGTCAGGGATGACTTCAAATCGCATCGTCATCGCGCAGTTCTGCGACGATGTCCGGCAGGAAATCGGCAACAAGTTCTCGCTGATGGGCTGCTACGGCACGGATCTCTACGTCCCCTCGTTCCCGATCACGCTGCCGAAGCTCTGTGCATTCGTGCACGTACGCACGCCGCGCGAGTCGCCGTTCGAGCGGTTGACGCTGCGACTCGTGCGGGCTGACGAGGTCCTCTCGGAACTGGTCGCAGATCCGGAGAAGCTCAACGCGGGCGAGCCGCCACCCAGGTGGGCACGCTGGCTCGCGATGACGGGAATCCTCGCCGTGACGCCGTTTCAGGCCAGCGGACCTTGCCGGCTGCAGGTACTGGCCGAGACGGAGGCTGGAACGATCGAAAGCGGCCAGTTCCTGATCGAACGCATGGGCGGCTCCGGTGCCGCGACTCCGCTCAACAACAGCGATTGATCTGCTTCCAGCGCCGGTCCAGTTCCGACGCATAGAAAGCGCGCCGGTCGAGCGGTTCCGCGTCCGGGTGCCGGGCTCGGGAATGCCGGAGGTACTGCTCGTATGCGTCGTCGCCCAGTACTGCGCGCAGCCCTGCCCATAACCGTGTCAGCCTTTCGCCGACGGCGATCATGTCAGCTGCGTCGCCACATAGGGCGACTCCGTGTCGGTCGCCGGCCGGCGGCCAGACAGGTGGTTCCAGCAGCCGCGCAGCATGTCGATCACGATTGTCCAAACGACGAGCAGGAAGAACACCGTGAGCCAGCCGTCGAGCTGCTGGTTGAAGATCAGCTGTGGCGCCACGGCGGCACGCTCGGGCGTCAACATGCCTGCCGCGAGCTTGTCCGCGAGGTCGCCGGCGGCCGCGAAGAAGCCGAGCCGGGCGTCGTCGCTGAAGATCTTCTGCCAGGCAGCCACTGTCGTCACCGTCACCAGCCAGGCAAGCGGGACGCCGGGCACCCAGGCATAACGCAAGCGGCCGGACTTGGCGAAGATCGCCGTCACCACGGCCAGCGCAATGGCCGCGAGCATCTGGTTTGCCATTCCGAACAGCGGCCACAGGATGTTGATGCCTCCATTCGGGTCGATGACGCCGATGTAAAGGAAGTATCCCCAGCCGGCGCAGACGAGGATGCTCGCGATGCACACGGACGGGTACCAGGACGTCCGACCAAGCGGTTCCCAGAGGCTACCGAGAGCATCCTGCATGATAAAGCGGCCGACACGCGTGCCGGCGTCGAGCACGGTCAGGATGAAGACTGCCTCGAACATGATGGCGAAGTGGTACCAGACCGCGAACAGCCCGTCGCCGAAGGCCGAGCCGAAGATGTGCGCCATGCCGACGGCGAGTGATGGCGCGCCGCCGGTACGGCCGTAGAGCGTCGCCTCGCCCATGCTGGCGGCCAGCGCCTCCATCTGCGCCGGATCCACCGGGAAGCCCCAGGAGGTGATGGTCGCCGTCGCAGTCACGGGGTCGCTGCCGACCACACCGGCCGCGGTATTGATCGCGAAATAGACGCCTGGGTCCAGCACGCAGGCGGCGATCAGCGCCATGATCGCGACGAATGACTCCAGCGCCATCGAGCCGTACCCGACCATGCGCACGTCGGTCTCGCGCGCGATCAGCTTTGGCGTAGTGCCGGAAGCCACCAGCGCGTGGAAGCCGGAGATCGCGCCACAGGCGAGCGTGATGAACAGAAATGGGAACAGCTCGCCGCGGAAAATCGGCCCGGTGCCGTCGATGAACTGCGTAAGCGCCGGCATCCGGACGTCCGGCTGCAGGATGCAGATCGCGATTGCGAGCAGGAACACGACGCCGAGCTTGATGAAAGTCGAAAGGTAATCGCGCGGCGCGAGCAGGAGCCAGACCGGCAGGATGGCAGCCACGAACCCGTAAACGATCACGAACCAGGCGAGCGCCCGGGCGTCGAGGTCGAACCACGCACGGATCGTCGGGTGGCTGTCCACCCAGCCCCCCGCGGCGACGGATGCCAGGAGCAGCGCCACGCCAATGACGGTCGCCTCGAGCACGCGACCGGGACGGATCATGCGCAGGTAAATGCCGATCACGATCGCGATCGGGATGGTGGCGAATACCGTTGCGGTCGACCAGGGGCTGTGCGCCATCGCCTTGACGACCACGAGGGCGAGCACCGCCATCAGGATGATCATGATGAACAGCGTGCCCACCATCGCGGCGGAGGCGCCCAGCGGGCCGAGCTCGTCCCGCGCCAGGTGGGCGAGGCTCCTCCCGTCCCGGCGGGTCGAACAGAACAGCACGAGCATGTCCTGCACGCAGCCCGCCAGCACCGCGCCCGCCAGCAGCCAGAGCGTTCCTGGCAGGTAACCGAACTGCGCCGCCAGCGTCGGGCCGATCAGCGGCCCCGCGCCCGCGATCGCCGCGAAGTGATGGCCGAACACGATCGAGCGGTGGGTCGGCATGAAGTCGCGGCCGTTGTCGAGCCGCTCCGCAGGCGTCGCCCGCGTCGCATCGAGACGGCAGACCCGCGCGGCGATCCATCCGCTGTAAAAGCGATAGCCGATCAGATAGGTGCAGACCGCCGCGACCACGAACCAGAGCGCGTTGATGCTCTCGCCGCGGTGCAGCGCGATGCCGCCGAAGGCCGCCGCGCCGGTGATTGCAACCAGTACCCAGGCCGCGGCTCGAATCAGCTTTCCCATCGCGTCACGATAATCGGACCGCCCGACATGGGACAAGTGCAGATCAAAACTGGGGCCGGCGATCCGGATCCGCGAGTGCGCGCGCGAGGAAACGGCGGATTGCGGGGACGGCATCGTCCGCCGGCATAAGCTTCTGCTGCTCCATCAGGCGGGCCATGTCCCGGATCGTCCGCTCGCCGTCGATCATCGCCAGCAGGAAGGCGTAGACGCGTGTCGACAGCGCCTGCGCGCGGAACTGGGGCAGTGCCGGCACCGCCAGGTCAGTGCGCTGGACCCATTCGGGCAGCTCGCGCCCGGGCGCCGGAGCCGCCGCTTCCCGTGCCTTGCGCGTGGCAAACGTCACGATGCCTTCGATGCGCGCATGACGGCTTGCCGGTGAGCCGAGGTAAGGCTGGCTCTCCTCGCGCGCCTGCGTGGGCTCGAAGCCATGCGCCGGCAATGCATCGAGGAGCTCTTCGAGGCTGGGCGCCTCGGCGGGCGCCGCGTCCGAAAAGGCCAACGAGCCGTGGTGAATCCACAAGCCGCCCGGTGCTAGCAGCTTGTTGATGCGCGGCAGTAGACGCGAGACGGGTTCGCCCGCGACATCGATGAACCAGGGCGTCAGCACGGCGTCGAAGCGCCCGGGAAGGAAGGGCGGGGCGCTCGCATCGGCGAGGACGAGCGCCAGCCCCGGGGCCGGCGGCTCCGGTGCCTGGTGGCGCCGGAGCACTGCGTGGTCCGCGATGCTGCGCGGCGCGATCGGGAACTCGTATAACTCCAGCGCCTCGCCCGCCAGTATCCGCGCGGCCGCGAGCAGGAACAGCGGATTGAAGTCGCACGCGACCGTCAGGGTCGGGCGAAGCGCCTGGTGCAGGTCGTAGGCGAGCCGGCCAGCGCCTGCGCCGACAACGAGAATGCGCTGCGGCGTGACGCCGCCAGGAAGGCAGGCCTGAATTGCGGCGAGACTCGCACGATTCTCGGCATCTCCCCAGCACCAGTCGCGATGCAGGTTCGGGTAGTAGGTCGAGAGTCCCTGGTTCAGGGGCAGCTCGGTACCGAGCGCCACGTGCACCGCGTGCGCTTCGCTCCTGCGTGCGACGCCGAGGGGCTGCATGAGCGCGCTGATGCGCCCGGCCTGGTCGTCGAGCGCGCTCGCGACATGCTCGATGCGCCGGCGCGAGAGGCTGGATGGCGGAAGTCCCGCGAGCGCTGCGCGTTGGCGCTGCGATTCGGACGCATAGTGCGTCAGCAGGTGATGCAGCCGTCCGCGCCACTCGCCCAGGGCGAAGCGCGGCTCCGGCATCAGCCAGGGTATGCCGCCGATCTCGGGATAGTCGACGCGGCAGGCGAGACAGCCGTTGCCGGCCAGGCGCGTACCACAGGACGGGCAAGCGAGCAATTCCGCGAGCGCGGCGGGAACACTCATGCGCGCATCATGCCGCATTCGCGCCGCAGTGGTGACCGCGCCTGCCGCCGACTATCATTTGCGGATGCCGGTAAACGCCAGCGCGGACTTCCAGATCGTCGAACGCCCCGAGCTGTTCGCAATGCTGCATCAGCCGTTCGCGCTCGGTCGCGGCGAGCGGATGGCGGCACGCGTGTTGCTCGCGCTCCTGCGCTTGCCAGGCGGCGCCGCCCTGCTGCTGCGCTGGCTCGCCTGGCGCGGCGCATGAACCCGAACGACGTCATTTTCCAGGTTACGGTGGCGGCGATGCTGCTCGGTCTGGTCATCGTCGGCTGCGTTGCCGCCTGGCGGTGGTGGGACCGCTACCGTGCGCGGCGCCGGCTCATCAGGTCGTTTGAAGCCGTTTCGGCATCGGTGCTGCGCGACGTGCTGATACCCGACGGCAGCGGCGGCCAGCTGCATATTGATTTCCTGCTGCTGACGGGCCGGGGCCTGCTCGTCGTCGATTACCGTGACGTGGAAGGCGTGGTGTTCGGCGGGGAGCACATGAAGGAATGGGCGGTCATGAACGGGAGCAAGCGCACCACCTTCCTGAACCCGCTGGAGGCGCTCTACGACCGCATCGCGGCAGTGAAGCTGCTGGCCGGGGAAGTGCCGGTGGACGGTCGCATCGTCTTCACCAGCCGGTCAAACTTCCCGAAAGGGCGGCCGCCGCGGGTGATGCGCCTCGATCTCCTGGAGGCCGAATATCCGGCAGCCGTCGCCGGTAGCCCGCACCCGGGCGAGCGCCATCGCCCGGCCTGGGACCAGCTCGCTGCGCAGGCGGAACCAAGCCCCCTCGCACGCGGCTAGGCGGGCGGCCTGCGATGATGGTCGGCGATCACCCTGGCGACGCAGACGGTCAGTTTCTCCGCGCAGTCGAGGTGCAGGAACTCGTTCGGCCCGTGCGCGTTGGAATGCGGTCCCAGCACCCCGGTCACCAGGAACTGCGTGGATGGAAAGCGCTCGCCGAGCATGCCGATGAACGGGATGCTGCCGCCGGTGCCGAGGTACATCGCGTCCTGGCCAAAGGTGGCGCGCGAAGCTTCCCGCATGGAGGTCTCGAGCCAGGACGCGACGGGTGGCGCATCCCAGCCTGGCAGCGACGAGCCAACCTCGAAGCGCACTCGCACCCCGTAGGGAGGATCGGCTTCGAGGCGCTGCCTGACCGCGGCCGCGGCGGCCTCGGCATCCGTCGAAGGCGGCAGCCGGAATGAAAGCTTTAATTCGACGCGCGGCAGCAGCACGTTGCCCGCGTTCTCCATGGCCGGCAGTCCTGCGGCACCCGTGACCGCGAGCGTCGCACGCCAGGTGTTATTGAGTACGAGTTCGACGGGTGAATCGGACAGGGCGCGCGCGCCGGACACGAACGGCAGCTTGCCGGCGATGTTCGCACCGAGTACGCCGGCCGCCGCCCGCGCCTGCTCAATGCGGGCCGGGGGAATCGGCGCGTAAAGCTCCTCGACCAGGATGTCGCCCGTGACGTCGCTCTCGACGCGAGCAATGAGCGAACGCGCGATGCGGAACACGGAAGGTGCGATGCCGGTCCCGGCCCCGGAATGCACGCCCTCAGTGAGTCCTTCGATTACGAGATCGCCGACCAGGTTGCCGCGCAGCGACGTGGTGCACCAGAGCTGTTCATAGTTTCCGCACTCGGCATCCAGGCAGACGACGAGGCTCGGCGTGCCGATGCGGGACGCGAGCTTCTCGACATATTGGGGCAGGTCGTAGCTGCCGCTTTCTTCGCAGGCCTCGATGAGCACAACGCAGCGGGCGTGCGGGATGCCCTGTTCCTGGAGCAACCGGATCGCTGTCAGCGAGGAGAACACCGCATAGCCATCGTCGGCGCCGCCGCGCCCGTACAGCTTGCCGTCGCGCAACACCGGCTCCCAGGGCGAGAGGCCTTCCGCCCAGCCCGTGAATTCCGGCTGCTTGTCCAGGTGGCCATACAGCAGGACGGTATCCGGACCGTTGCCGGGAATTTCGCAGAAGAGCAGGGGTGTGCGGCCCGGTTCCCGAAGGATCTCGACCTTGAGGCCGGCAAGCGGCTGCGCCGCGCACCAGTGAGCCATCAGTTCGGCGGCTCGCGCCATGTGGCCGTGCGCCTCCCATTCGGCGTCAAAGAGCGGCGACTTGTTGGGTATGCGGATGTATTCGGAGAGCTTCGGGACGATCGACTCGCGGAAAGCCGCGGAGGTCGACTGCAGGGCGCGCGTAAAATCCATATTGTTACCTGATATCCAATATTTGCACGATATAGTTAAACCAGAGTCGAGGGCGCATCCGCGCCCGCTACAAGCTCACTTGCGAGTGTAAGGCCAAAGAACCGGCAGGCATTCGCGGTCGTCGCGGCGGCGAGCGCCTCCGGCGTTTCCCCGCGGCAGCGGGCTGCTTCGGCGAGCACGGCCGGCAGAAAGGCCGGTTCGTTGCGCCGATGCTTTGGCTTCGGTCGCAGGGTACGCGGCAGCAGGTAGGGAGCGTCGGTCTCGATCATCAATCGCTCGAGCGGCACGCGCGGCGCCGCCTCCCTCAGGGCCTGGCCGCGCCGCTCGTCGCAGATCCAGCCGGTGATGCCGACCGACAGGCCGAGCGCGAGGGAATCCTCGAGTTCCGCGGCGTCGCCCGTGAAACAGTGCAGGACGCCGCGAGCCGCGAGATGCGGGTGCGCACGCAGCATCGCGATGAAGTCGGAATGCGCATCACGCTGGTGCAGGAAAAGCGGCTTGCCGGCGGCACCCGCGATGCGCAGTTGCAGTTCGAAGGCGCGCCGCTGCTCGGCCGGCGGCGAGAAGTTCCGGAAGTAGTCGAGCCCGCATTCGCCGGCAGCGACGACCATCGGGTCCGCGAGCAGGGTCTCGAGCCGTGACGCATCGCTGTCCCGCAGACCCGCCGCATGGTGGGGGTGCACACCCGCCGTTGCGCGCAACACCTGCGGATGGCGGCGCGCGAGGGCGATGGCCCTTTCCGTATCGTCGAGCGAACTGCCGGTGACGATCATCGCCGCGACACCGGCGGCACGGGCCCGGTCGAGGACGGCTGCGCGGTCCGCGTCGAAGCTGTCGTGCGCAAGGTTTGCGCCGATGTCGACCAGCGTGACGGTGGCCACCGGCAACTGCTCCGGTTCAGGCCGCGCGCAAGGCCGTCGTCACCGGCAGGCGCGCCGCCCGCAGGGCGGGCAGGAAGCCGCCGATCATTCCAATCGCAACCGCGATGATGAGTCCGTCGACCACCAGCGCGGGTGTCACCGCGAATCGGAATACGACCTGCGTGAAGTTGGCGCCGAGCGTCGACACCACCATGTTGTTGAACAGCACGTAAGCCGCGAGCGCCCCGAGCAGCCCGCCGATCAGGGCGAGGATCAGGGACTCGAGCATGATCGAGACCACGACCGGCAGGCCGCGAAAACCGATCGCGCGCAGGGTCGCGATCTCCCTCGCGCGTGCACCGACGGCGGCGTACATCGTGTTGAGGGCCGCAAACACCGCGCCGAGGCCCATGATGGTGGTGACGAAAACGGCCAGGATGCCGATGGTCTTGCGGAACTGCTCGGTCTGGCCGCTGAAGTACTGCTCTTCGGTTTCCACATCGACGTTGACGCGCGGGTCCGCCGAAAGCGCATCCCTGATTGTCTGCAGATCACCGGCCGAAGCAAATTGCAGGCGGACTGCGCTGTAACCCTGGCGGTTGAAGGTCGACTGTGCAACGTCGACGTCCGACCACAATTCGCTTTCAAAAGCGTCGCCAGACGCGAATACACCCACCACGGTCCAGTCGGAGCCACGCATGCGCAGCGTGGCACCGAGGCGCGCGCCCTCGAACTGGCTTGCTACGCCCTGGCCCACGATCAGTTCGCGCAGGCCCTGCGTGAAATTACGTCCCTCGACGATCCGCAGTTGCGGGCGCAACGTGAATGCAGCCGGTTCGACGCCGCGCACGGTGATGTTGGACCCCGTCTTCTCGCCGGGCTTCAGCAGCTCGGCGATCACCACGACTTCCGCGGAGGCGAGCGGGAGGCCGTCGGCACCCTGGACCACGCCCGGGGCCTGCTTGATGATCGTGCCCTGTTCCCGACTTATCCCTGAGTTGAGCTCGGCCTGCGAGCCGCCTCGGAGCACCAGCGCGACATCGGGGCGGCCGGCGGACTCCAGTGTCGACTGGAACCCGGCCGCCATCGCCAGCAGCGCCGTGAACACGGCGACGACGCCGGCGAGCCCGACGACGATGACGAGCGAGGGCCCGAGGCGCTCCGGAATGCTGCGGATGCCGAGCAGGGTGATGGACAGGATCTGCTTCAACATGCGTGGCTCCCGGTCAGCGCCCGGCGAGCGCGTCGACGATGGTCAGGCGCTTTGCGCGCAGCGCCGGCAGCAGTCCAACTGCGAGGCTCAGCACCACGATGGCCACCACCCCGACCAGCCACACGCGCCCGTCCACGGCGATCGGCAGGTTGCCGCCCGTCGCACGAGTGATCGCGACGCCGATCGGCGTGGCGAGCGCAAGACCCGCCAATCCTCCGATGACACAGAGTGCGGCCGCCTCCGCGAGCACGAAGCCGAGCACGCTGCCGGCCTTGAAGCCGAGTGTCTTCAGGATCGCGAGTTCCGGGATCCGCTCGCGCACGCTCTGCGCGATCGTGTTGCCAACGACCAGCAGCAGGGTGAAGAACACGGCAAACAGGATCCAGCGCACGATCAGTCCGATGTCCCCGATCTGCTTGATGAAGCCGATGTTAAAGTCCTTCTCCGTCTGAGTCTTGGTCTCGTCGGGCGAGTTCTCGAACATGGCATCGATGGTCTGCGCGACACGCTGCGCCTGGTCTTCATCGGCGAGCTTGATCGTGTAGGTGCCCGCGAGCCCTCGCCCGAACTGGTTGGCTTCGTCAAAATAGGCGAAGTTGATCCAGCCCACGTTGGTGCTGCGCTGCCAGTCTTCGTCCTTGCCGTCATAGACGCCGACGAGGTCGAAGGTCCAGTTCTTGCTGCCGTCCTGCTGCGGGAAGATGTTGGACGCGATCGGCACCGTCTGGCCGATCTTCCAGCCGTACTTGTTGGCGAGATTGCGGCCGACGATCATGCCGGTGCGCGTCTGCTCGAAGGCCTTCCACTCGGCATCCGGCATCACGTATTCCGGGTACACGAGCCGTAGGCGCGCGGGATCCACGGCCAGGAAGACAAGCTGCGTGTTCTCCTGGTACACGGCCCCGAACCACTGCTGCCACATGACCTGCTCGACGCCGGGTACAGACTCGATCTGCGGCAGGAGCCGCATCGGCAGCGACTGCGTGAACGAGACTCGCGCCTGGGTCACGAGGCGGCTCGCGCCGATGAAATCCGCCCCGGCCGAAAACAGCACGTTCACGGCCTGTAGCAGCCCGAACAGCAGGAAAGCCGTCACGATCGACAGCAACGTCAGGACCGTGCGGGTCTTCTTGCGCCAGAGGTTGGCGATCACGAATCCGGTGCGCGTCATTGCTGTATCAGGCGGCCGCGGTCGCCTGCTCGAGGAGCTGGCCCTTCTCGAGGTGCAGGATCCGGTTCGCGAACTCTGCGGCCTTCGGGTCGTGCGTGACCATCACGATAGTCTTGCCGTGCTCGCGGTTGAGAACCTGCAGCAGGCCCAGGATCTCGTCCGCCGTCTTTCGGTCGAGGTCGCCGGTCGGCTCGTCGCAGATGAGAATCGCCGGATCCGAAACAAGGGCCCGCGCGATTGCAACGCGCTGCTCCTGGCCGCCGGAGAGTTCCTTCGGCTTGTGACGCGCGCGGTCGGCGAGCCCCACGACTTGGAGCGCGATCGCGACCGATTTCCGCCGCTGTGCGGCCGACAGTTTTGTCAGCAGGAGCGGCAGTTCGACATTCCGTTCGGCTGTCAGGACCGGCATCAGGTTGTAGAACTGGAACACGAAGCCGACGTTTCGCGCCCGCCACTCGGCGAGCCGACCGCCAGAGAGCTGGTCGATGCGCTCGCCGCCGACCAGGATCTCGCCGGAGGTCGGGCTGTCGAGTCCGCCGATCAGGTTGAGCAGGGTCGTCTTTCCGGACCCCGACGGCCCCATCAGCGCCACGAAATCGCCCTTGGGAATGTCGAGCGAGAGCCCGTGCAGGACCTCGACCGTCTGCTTGCCACGCACGTAGGACTTCTGCACGTTCTGGACCTGGACCATCGCTTCACTCATCGGCTTGCCTCCCGCGCGGCGACCGCATCGCCATCCTTGAGCCCTTCCGGTGCATCCACGATGACCGAATCCCCTGCGGTGATGCCAGCCAGTACCTGGCGGCTGTCTCCGAGGCTGCCGCCGAGCGTCACCGCCCGGCGCTCGGCACGTCCGTCGCGCATCAGGAACACCACGTCCTTGCCGGCATCCTGTCGCAGCGCACCGGCCGGGACCAGCGCGCCGCGGGGCGCCGCAGCCTGCGCAGCGCCTTCCGGCTTTGATTCGAGGAAGGCAACACGCACGCCCATCTCCGGCACGATGCGGGCGTCCTTTTCGCCGAGGGTGATGCGGACCTTGACCGTCGCCTTGGAGCGATCGGCGGTGGGCACGATCGCGATCACCGAGGCCGGGATGCGCCAGTCGGGGTAGGCGTTCAGCACGGCCTCGACTTTCTGGCCGGGCTGTACGCGATTGATGTAGGACTCGCTGACATCCACCTGGATCTCGAGCGAATCCATGTCCACGACGGTGCCGATGCCGGTGCGGATCGATCCGCCTCCCGCGGAGATCGGCGAGATCATCTCCCCGGGCTGCGCGGCCTTGACCGTGACCACACCCGCGAACGGGGCGCGGACGATCGTGTTGTCGAGCTGGACCTGCGCCGCCGCAAGGGCCTCCAGGGCAACCTGCACGGCGCTCGACTGGCTTGCCGCCCGAGCCCGTGATGCCTCGCCCTCGGTGCGCGCGGCATCGAGCGCCGAGATGCTCACCAGCTTGCGGTCGGCGAGGTCCTGCTGGCGCTGGTATTCGCGCCCGGCATTCGCACTTGCGGCTTCGGCTTCCGCAAGCTGGGCGCGGGACGCCGCCACCTGTGCGCGGCGCAAGGCGACTTCCACCCGCGCCTCTGAATCATCCAGGGTTGCGAGGATGTCGCCGGCCTCGACGCGCTGGCCTTCCTCGATCCGCACGTCGCGGACTTTGCCCGTGATCTTGGCCGAAACTGTCGCCTGCCGGCGAGCCGTCACGTAGCCGGTCGCGTCGAGCACCGAGGCGCCAGCGCTCGCGGATGGCGTGGCACGCGCGACCGCCATGGTGACTTCAACGGGCTTGTCGCGATTGAGAAACCACAACGCGAGGGCTGCAATGACAGCGGCGGCCGCGCCAAGGGACAGCCAGATGCGCAGGCGGGACGACTCCTCCCTGGGCGCATCGCGGTCGATGTGCAGTTCCTTGAGCAGCTCGGATTTGTTCAATTGGCACTGGGCCTGGTGTCCCGGGCCGCGCAGTTTGCCACAGACACGGCCCGGGTCGCCGCAGGGGCCGATTTCAGTCGGCCCGCCAGCGGAAACCGGCGGCCGCGATGCCGAGGAACATTAGGGTCATGGCGGCCAGCCAGCCGAGCTGCGGCAGGAGTTCGGCGAGCCCGGCGCCATCCAGCATCACGGCGCGCGCCGCTTCGAGCATCTGCGTCAGGGGCAGCACCTTGGCTGCCGCCTGGAGCCAGCCGGGCGCGCCCTCGAGCGAGAACCAGACGCCGGAAAGCAGCATCATGGGCCAGGAGGTCAGGTTGATCGCGCCGTTCGCCAGTTCTTCGCTCGCAAAGCGCGCAGCCATCATGAACCCGAAGGAGATCATGGCGAGCGCGCCGGCGACGGCGATCAGCAGCAACAGCAAGACGCTTCCCTCGTTGCGGAACGGTACGAAAAGGGCGAGGGCACCGTAGAGCAACGAGGTGACGCTCACCGTCAGCAGCAGCCGCGAGAGCACTTGGGCCGCACCGAACTCGAACGCCGTGACCGGCGTCGCCGAGAGCCGGCGCAGGAAACCGCTCTTGCGATAGCGGACGACGACGTAGCCGACCCCGAACAGGCAACTGAACATCATGTTCATGCCGAGTACGCCCGGCAACAGCCAGTCGACGTAGCGCACGGCAGCACCGCTGACCGGTTCGCGCGTCGCCTGCCCGGACGCGGACTCGAGCAGGAGCTTCTCGGCCAGGTAGCCTTTGGGCGAATCCTCGTTGATCCAGTAGCGCGGGGCGGCACGCAGGTCGATCAGCAGGTCCACCTGGTGTCGCTCCACCTTGCGGATCGTCTCCATGAGGGCGCCGGGTTCGATGCGGACGAAGTCCACGTGGCGTGTCGCCAGGAACGGGTGCAGGGCGCCATCGAGCACGATACCCGGAGGAGCGACGACGTCGACCTTGAACAGGGCCTGGGGCTGACCGCCGAAGATCACCGCAAAGGCGATGACCAGCGCGAGCGGGAACAGGAAGTTGAAGACGAGGGTCGAGCGATCGCGCAGGAACTCGAGGTTCCGCGCGTGCCAGACGGCGAACAGGCGGCCGAAGTTCACGTGCGCAGCTCGCGCCCGGTCAGCTCGAGGAAGAGGTCCTCGAGGTTGCGCGGGCGGATTCTCAGCCTGCGCAGTGGCACGCCGTGCGAGAGCAGCACGCGCAGTGCGCCTTCGACGTCAGCGGTTGAGATCTCGACTCGATCGCCCGTGACCAGCAGCGGCATCGGGAAGTCCGATATCCCGCCGGGAATATCCTCACGGGGCAGCTCCAGCACGACGTCGTCGAAATGCTCCTGGAGCAGGCGCGAAGGCGGCCCCTCGGCGATGATCTGGCCGCGGTCCATGATCGCGACCACGTCGCAGAGGAAGTACGCCTCCTCCATGTAGTGGGTGGTCAGCAGGACGGTACGACCCTCGGCCTTGATCGAACGGACCAGGTCCCAGAAGTTGTGGCGCGCCTGCGGGTCGAGTCCCGTCGTCGGCTCGTCGAGGAACAGCACCCGAGGGTCATTCGCGAGCGCAATCGCCAGCAGCAGGCGCTGCATCTGGCCGCCCGAGAGCTTGCGATTGTCCCGGTCCTCCACCTGCTCGAGAGCGCAGGTGCGGATCAGCTCTTCCACCGGACGCCGCCTCTGGTACAGGCGGGTGAAGAACGCGAGCGTCTCGCGCACGGTGAGGAACTCCTGGAGCGCGGTTTTCTGGAACTGGATACCCGCCTCCTCGCGGAAGCGGGCACCGAGTGGCGCGCCGCGATAGAGAACTTCACCGGAGGTCGGTGGCGTGACGCCTTCCATCATCTCGACCGTCGTCGTCTTTCCGGCGCCGTTCGGCCCGAGCAGGCCGAAGCACTGGCCTTCGGCGATCGAGAATGAAACGCCGTCGACCGCGCGGGCGCCGTCATATTGCTTGACGAGATTGCGGACTTCGAGCACCGGGGGCATCGGGATGTGCATGCTATATGATTGCGTGCGTGCAGCCGAACCCGTTTCCCCACCTGCTGGCGCCGCTCAACCTCGGCTTCACGACGCTTCCGAACCGCGTGCTGATGGGCTCGATGCATACGGGTCTCGAGGACCGCGCCGAGGACTACCCGAAACTCGCGGCATACTTCGCCGAGCGCGCCCGGGGCGGTGTCGGGCTGATCGTCACCGGCGGTATCGCCCCGAATGCCGCCGGCTGGACCAAGCCCTTCGCCGGCACGCTTAGCGGACGACGGCACCTCGCGCGCCATCGACTCGTCACGCGCGCCGTGCACGAGGCCGGGTCGCGCATCTGCATGCAGATCCTGCACACCGGGCGTTACGCCTACCATCCGCTCGCCGTTGCGCCCTCGCGGATCAAGGCGCCGATCACGCCGTTCACACCGCGCGAGCTCTCGGACCGCGGGGTGGAACGCCAGATCGCCGCGTTCGTGCGCACAGCGGCGCTTGCGCGGGAAGCCGGCTACGACGGCGTGGAGGTCATGGGCTCGGAGGGCTACTTCATCAACCAGTTCCTCGCGGCGCGCACCAACCGGCGCGGTGACCGCTGGGGCGGAAGCTACGAGAACCGGATGCGACTGCCGATCGAGATCCTCGCGCGAACGCGCGCGGCAGTCGGGGTGGATTTCATCCTCATTTATCGCCTCTCGATGCTCGACCTCGTGGAGGGCGGAAGCAGCTGGGAGGAAGTGGTGACGCTCGCGAAGGCGGTCGAACAGGCCGGGGCCACGATCATCAATACAGGAATCGGCTGGCACGAGGCCCGCATCCCGACCATCGCGACGATGGTGCCCCGCGCCGCCTTCACCTGGGTCACACGCCGGCTCAGGGGCGAGGTCGCGATTCCGCTGGTGACCAGCAACCGCATCAACGACCCGGCAGTGGCCGAGCGCGTGCTGGCCACCGGGGATGCCGATCTCATATCCATGGCGCGGCCGCTGCTCGCGGATCCGGATTTCGTCGCCAAGGCCGCATCCGGGCGCGCCGACGAGATCAACACCTGCATCGCCTGCAACCAGGCCTGCCTCGACCTGGTGTTCGAGAACGAAGTCGCGACCTGCCTCGTAAACCCGCGCGCGGGGCGCGAAACAGAGCTGGTCTACCGGCCTGCTGCCCGGCCGAAACGCATCGCGGTCGTGGGCGCGGGGCCAGCTGGGCTCTCCTGCGCGACGGTCGCCGCGCGCTGTGGGCACCAGGTCACCCTGTTCGAGACCTCCGATCGCATCGGCGGGCAGTTCAACATGGCGAAGCTCATCCCGGGCAAGGAAGAGTTCCACGAAACGCTGCGCTATTTCGGACGTGAGCTGGAACTGTCCGGCGTCCGCCTTAAGCTCGGACGTACTGCCTCGGTGGATGACCTGGGGGGCGGGAAGTACGACGAGATCGTGCTCGCCACCGGTGTCAGGCCACGCGTTCCCGCGGTCCCGGGCCTCGATCATCCCAAGGTGCTGAATTACGTGGACGTGCTTCTGAACCAGAGGCCGGTCGGCGCGAAGGTCGCAATCGTGGGCGCGGGCGGCATTGGATTCGACGTTGCCGAGTTCCTGGCTCACGATGCGCGCCATGCGCCCGCGAGCCTCGACATTGCCGCGTTCATGAACGAATGGGGCATCGACATGCGCCTCGATACGCGCGGCGGGCTTGCACCTGCGGCCGTGACGGCTTCGCCGCGCGAGATCTGGTTGCTGCAACGCAAAGCCACGCCGCCCGGTCGCGACCTCGGCAAGACGACAGGCTGGGTGCACCGGCTCGCGCTGAAACGGCGCGGCGTTCGCATGCTGGCCGGGGTCGAGTACCTGGGGATCGGCGACCGTGGCCTCGAAATCGCACAGGCAGGCGAGAGGCGCATGCTCGACGTCGATCATGTCGTGATCTGTGCCGGCCAGGAGCCGCGTCGTGAGCTCGTCGCCGGTCTCGAGGGGCTGGGTTTACGGCCGCAGCTGATCGGCGGGTCCAAGCTTGCCGCGGAGCTCGATGCCCGGCGGGCGATCGAGGAGGGCGCGCGCCTCGCGGCGTCGCTGTGAGTATGCGGCGGGAAGCACAACTCGGACTCCTCGACGACGCCGCGCACCCGGATGTCGCCTGGCGTGTGCGCGCCAGTGAACGGGCACGCCGGCTCGCAGTCCGCGTGTTGCCCGGCGGCTTCGTGGAAATCGTCGTTCCGCGCGGCACCCGCCCGCGTGCAGTCGAGCAGTTTGTAACCCGCCATCGCCTCTGGATCGAGCGGACACTCGACCAGTACCGTCCGGCAGGCAGCGCGGCATCGAGCCAGCTTCCAGAAAGACTGCACTATGCGGCAACGGGACGAAGCTACGAACTCCACTACGCGGGCGGGACTGGTGCGCCGAGGCTCGCGTTCGGCGAAAATGTCATCACGGTCACCGGTGCGGTTGATCGGCCGGTGCGGCTACGCCATGCCTTGCAGAGATTCACGATGCGGGAGGCGCACGCAGCGCTCGGTCCCTGGCTCGCGCAGCTCTCCGACCAGACGGGCCTGCAATTCGCGCGCTTCCAGATCCGGCGACAACGCACGCGCTGGGGAAGCTGCTCGCCGTCCGGGACCATCAGCCTGAATGCCTGCCTGATGTTCCAGCCCGCGCCGGTCGTCAACTACCTGTTGGTGCACGAGCTCGCGCATACGCGCCACATGAACCATTCGCGGCGTTTCTGGCAGCTGGTCGAGCATTGCGAGCCACGCTGGCGCGAGCTGGACGCCGCGCTCACCCGAGGCTGGCGCGAGGTCCCGGCCTGGGCCCTCGGCTGAGCCCCTCGATGACTCCAGTCACCGGCGGCAGGAAACGCGTTGCTCCTTTTGTCGTGCTCGGCATCGCGCTCGTCGCGGTCTCGAACGGCGCGATCTTTGCCCGGCTCGCCGACGCCCCGTCGCTCGCAATTGCGGCCTGGCGCGTGGGGCTCGCCCTGCTCGTGGTCCTGCCGCTCGCTCTCGCGACGCCCTGGCCGCGCGGCGTCAGCCGCAGGTCGCTCGGGCTCGCGGCCGGCGCCGGGGCGCTGCTGGCGCTGCACTTCGCGACCTGGATCGCCTCGCTCGAGCACACGACGATCGCCCGCAGCGTGCTGTTCGTCAGCACTTCGCCCATCTGGGTCGCGCTCCTGCAGTTCATTGCCGGTCAGGGCGCTCCTCCGCGCTCGACCCTGCTTGCCCTCGCACTCGCCGTCGCCGGTGCAGTCGTCGTGAGCGGTGGAGGTCTGGGGGGAGAGTCCGCATTGACCGGCGACCTGCTCGCCGTCGCTGGCGGCGTGGCCATGGCGGGTTACTTCCTGCTCTCGCGCTCGGCGCAGGTGGACTTGCCGTTTCGCTGTTACCTCGGCATCGCTTACGGCGTCGCTGCAGCCCTGCTCTGGGTTGCGGTGATCGTCACCGGCACGCAGGCAACCGGTTTCGATTCCGGAACCTGGTGGGCGCTGGCGGGCATGGCGGCGGTCTCGCAACTGATCGGCCACAGCGGCTACAACTGGTCGCTTCGCCACCTCGACCCGCTGTTCGTCTCGGTGGTCTCGATCGGCGAGCCGGTACTCGCCTCACTGCTCGGCTGGTGGCTGATCGACGAGGCGCTGGACGCCCGCACCGGAGCGGGAGGCCTGCTGATCCTGGCCGCGATCGCGCTCGCAACCGTGGCCGCCCGTCCGCGCGACTGAGGATTTCGCTGCCGCCGTCGCCCGGCGTCTCCGCAAGGCGCGCAACGCACGCCAGCCCAGGAGAATCGCTGCGATTCCCGCATAGACGAGCGGCTCGCGGACATCGGCCTTCACCTGCCACCAGTAGTGCACGCAGCCAAGCACCGCCGCGAGGTAGACGAGGCGATGCAGCTTCTGCCAGCGCCGACCGAGACGGCGCATGGCGGACTGCGTGGAAGTGACAGCGAGTGGCACGAGCAACACGAAGGCCATGAACCCCGCGGTGATGAACGGGCGTTTCGCGATGTCGCCAAGCAGCTGCGACCAGGCGAACGCCTGGTCCACGAACAGGTACCAGGCAAAGTGCATCGCAATGTAAAAGAAGGCGAAGAGTCCCAGCATGCGGCGGAACAATTGCAGCCGGGACCAGCCGACGACGACACGCAGTGGCGTGACCATGAGCGTAATGAGCAGGAGCCGGAGGCCCCAGATGCCGAGCGTGTCCTGGATCTTCTCCACGGGATTGGCCCCGAGGGCCCGGGCGGCCGCGGCCATCGAGTCGCCCCCTAGCAGCGCGAGGATACCGGCCGCGAGCCAGGCGGCCGGCAGCAGACAGAGCAGGAAGACAACCGGCTTGGCAAAGCGCCGCGTCACGGTGTCGGCGTCCATGCCGACTCAGAACCAGCGCGCGAGGTCCATGCCGCGGTACAGCCCAGCCACCTCGTTTGCATAACCGTTGAAGGCCAGTGTCGGCTGGCGCGCCAGGAAATTAGCGGAACCGATGCGCCTCTCGCTCTTCTGGCTCCAGCGCGGGTGATCCACGGCGGGATTCACGTTGGCGAAGAATCCGTACTCGCGGGGGGCCGAAATCGGCCAGCTCGTCGATGGCATGCGCTCGGTGAAGCGGATCCGGACGATCGACTTCACGCTCTTGAAGCCGTACTTCCATGGCACCACGAGCCGAAGCGGTGCGCCATTCTGGTTCGGCAGCCACTTGCCGTAGAGACCGACGGCCATGATCGCCAGCGGGTGCATGGCTTCGTCCATGCGCAAGCCCTCGACATACGGCCAGTCAAGGACGTTCGAGCGCTGCCCCGGCATCTGCTTCGGGTCGAGCAAAGTCGTCAACTCAACAAACTTCGCGCGCGAGGTCGGCTCGAAGCGCTTGAGCAGGTCGCCGAGCGGAAACCCCAGCCAGGGAACGACCATCGACCATGCTTCCACGCAGCGCAGGCGGTAGATGCGTTCCTCGAGCGGATGGGGGGCCAGCAGGTCTTCGAGGGCGAGCCGTCCGGGTTTTTCGCACTCGCCTTCGACGATGACCGACCAGGGGCGTGGGCGCAGGCGGTGCGCGTTCTCGGCCGGGTCCTCCTTGCCGGTGCCAAACTCGTAGAAATTGTTGTAGCCGGTGATCTCGGCGTAGGAGTTCGCCTGCTCGGCGATGGAGTAGCGTGTATTCCTCGTGAATTTGAGCGGGCGTTCGACCAGGTTCACGGTCAGCACCTCCTGCGCGGTGGCAGGCAGCGAGGCCGTGAAGCCGGCGCCCACCAGGCGCGCCAGGAACTCGCGTCGCGAGCGGTAGGCGATTTCGGGCGTGATCTCGGAAGGCCGGATGCGGGTGCTGCGCTTCATGTCGACTTGACCGGCCCGGCCCCCGGATTGTTACGCCAATCGGCGGTCCGGATGCCGATTTGACCCGCGGCGCGGCGAAGTCCTGCGCCAGCGTTGACCAGCATCGGTTCCTCGACGCGTTTCAGGTGGGGGAAGTCGGAGTGCGCATTTCCGTATGCCGCGACCACAGCATCGGGGTAACGCTCTCGCAGCCGCTCCACGCATCGAAGTTTTTCCTCCGCGCGCCGGTTGAAGCTCGCGAGTGCCCCGTCGAGCCGTTCATCGCGCCAGGCGATCTCGGTACAGATGGTCTCGTCGAATCCGAGCCGGCGGCCGATGTCGGGCACGTAGAGATCGACGCTCGCGGACAGGAGCACTAGTCGGTCGCCAGCCGTGCGGTGACGGGCGATCGCGGCAAGGGCACCCGGAAAGAATTCCGCGGGGCCGAGGTCCGCGACGAATTCCGCCGTCCAGGCACGCACCTCGTCGGCCGTTGCGCCCCCCATACCGGCCCGGAGCAGGTCCGACTTCAGACGTCCGCGGTCGTGGTCCAGCAGGAAGCGCGCGATGCTGACCAGTGCGTACCGGCGGAAACCCGGGCGTGGGTGACGTTGCAGCCAGCCGCGCAGGTAAGGAGGGAAAGTGTCTCGCCGCGTGATCGTGCCGTCGAGGTCGAAGACCGCGATCCGCATGGCGATGCTGGTCAGGCCGCGAGCTGTCGCAACACGAAGTGCAGGATGCCGCCGTTCTCCATGTATTCCCATTCCTTCGGCGTGTCCACGCGGACCTGTACCTTGAATCGGATCTGCCTGCCGGACGGACTGGTTACCTGCACCGTGGCCTCGCGACTGCCGGCGGTGAGTCCCGCGATGTCATAGGTCTCGGTGCCGTCGAGCCCGAGCGAGGCCGCGCTCTGCCCGTCCTTGAAGGTCAGCGGGAACACGCCCATGCCGACCAGGTTTGCACGATGGATGCGTTCGAAGGTCTCCGCGATGACCGCCTTGACGCCCAGCAGGTTGGTGCCCTTGGCAGCCCAGTCGCGGGAGGAGCCTGTGCCGTACTCCTTGCCCGCAATGACGACCAGCGGCACGTCCGCCGCCTGGTACTTCATGGCGGCGTCGTAGATCGACATGCGTTCGCCGCCAGGCTGGCAGGCGGTGACGCCGCCCTCGACGCCAGGCACCATCAGGTTCTTGATGCGCGTGTTGGCAAATGTGCCGCGCATCATGACCTCGTGGTTGCCGCGCCGCGACCCGTAACTGTTGAAGTCCGCGGGCACCACGCCCTGCTGCTGCAAATACTGGCCCGCCGGGGAATCCTTCTTGATCGCGCCCGCCGGCGAGATGTGATCGGTCGTGATGGAGTCACCGAACAGCGCGAGGCAACGCGCGGTGCTCACCGTGGGCAGTCCGGGCGGCCGCTTGTCCATGCCGTCGAAGTAAGGCGGATTCTGGATATAGGTGCTGCCGGCGTCCCAGGCGTAGGTCTTCGACTGCGGCACGGCGATGCCGCGCCAGCGTTCGTCGCCGCGGAACACGTCGGCATATGTCTTGGAGAACATCTCCGCGGAGACCGCTCGCGCGATGAGTTGCTGGATCTCGTGTGCCGTCGGCCAGAGGTCACGCAGGTAAACCGGCTTGCCGGACGAATCCCGTCCGAGCGGATCGCGGGTCAGGTCGATGTCCACGGTGCCTGCGATCGCGTAGGCCACGACGAGGGGCGGCGAAGCGAGGAAATTCATCCGCACTTCCTGGTGCACGCGGCCCTCGAAGTTGCGATTGCCTGAAAGGACCGAGGCCACCGACAGCTTGTGGTCGGTGATCGCCTGCGAAATAGGCGCGTTGAGCGGCCCGGAATTTCCGATGCAGGTCGTGCAGCCGTAACCGACGACGTTGAAGCCGAGCGCCTCGAGGTCACCCAGGAGCTCGGAACGCTGCAGGTACTCGGTCACGACCTTGGAGCCCGGCGCCAGCGATGTCTTGACCCAGGGCTGCACGCCGATCCCGCGCCGGCGGGCATTCCGGGCCAGCAGGCCGGCAGCGATCATGACTGCAGGATTGGAGGTATTGGTGCATGAAGTGATGGCGGCGATCACGACCGCACCATCCTTGAGCTCGAACTGTGCGCTGCCGTCCCGGACCGCAGCAGGCCCGGTGGACTTCCACTTGTCCTGGTCACGCCCGAACGCGTCGCGATACGCGTTCTTCATGTCGGGCAGGGCCACCCGGTCCTGCGGCCGCTTGGGCCCGGCGAGCGAGGGCTGCACGCTCCCGAGGTCGAGGTGCAGTACATCCGTGTAGATCGCGTCAGCGGCACCGTCCTGGCGCCACAGGCCCTGCTTCTTCGCATATTCACGCACCAGCGCGACCTGCGGTTCCGCGCGGCCGGTCAGGCGCAGGTAGTCGAGCGTCACGTCGTCGATCGGGAAGATTCCGCAGGTGGCGCCGTACTCAGGGGCCATGTTCGCGATCGTCGCGCGGTCCGCGAGCGGCAACTGTGCGAGGCCGTCGCCGAAGAACTCGACGAACTTCTCGACCACGCCACGCTTGCGCAGCATCTCGGTCACGGTCAGGACCAGGTCCGTCGCCGTGGCGCCTTCCGGGAGGCGACCTGCGAGCTTCACGCCGATGACTTCCGGGATCAGCATCGTCGACGGCTGGCCGAGCATGGCGGCCTCGGCCTCGATGCCGCCGACGCCCCAGCCGAGGACGCCGACGCCATTGATCATCGTCGTGTGTGAATCCGTTCCGACTACCGTGTCGGGATACGCGAGACCGCTGTCGTCGGCGAACACGACGCGGGCGAGGAATTCGAGATTGACCTGATGCACGATGCCGGTGTCCGGCGGCACCACCGAAAAGCTGTTGAACGCGGACTGACCCCAGCGCAGAAAGGTGTAACGCTCGCGATTGCGCTGGAACTCGAGCAATGCATTCAGGTTGAGGGCATCCGGCGTGCCGTAGTGATCCACCATCACGGAGTGGTCGATCACCAGCTCCGCGGGAATCAGCGGATTGATCCGCGCCGGGTCCCCGCCCAGCTTTGCCATGGCATCCCGCATTGCCGCGAGATCGACCACGGCCGGAACGCCGGTAAAGTCCTGCATGATCACACGCGCGGGCGTGAAGGCGATTTCGCGTTGCGGGAGCTTGCGCAGGTCGGCGCCGGCAAGCGCCAGGATGTCGTCGCGCGTGACGGTCCTGCCGTCCTCGTGCCTCAGCAGGTTCTCGAGCAGGATCTTCAGCGAGTAGGGGAGGCGTCCGACGTTGGCTTCGCCAATGGCGTCGAGCGCGAAGTACTCGTAACTGCGGCCGCCGGCCTCAAGTTTGCGGCGGGCCTTGAAACTGTCCTGCATGAATCCTCCAGCGGGTGAAGGGTCATTATAACCGCACCGCCGAGGCACTCCTCGCCGTCGTAGAAAACGATGTACTGGCCGGGCGCCGCGCCGGCGAGCGGCGTGGCAAACGTCACTTCGGCGCTGCCCGCGCCGGCCGTGACCCGGCAGTCGACATCCGGCTGGCGGTAGCGCACCTTCGCAGCGCAGGCGAACTCCGCGGCGGGCGCCGCGCCGCCGATCCAGTGCGGCGCCGACGCCGTGAGGCCAGTGCAGTGCAGTCTGGGGTGCTCGGCGCCCTGAACGACCACGAGCGAGTTGCGCGCGAGGTCCTTGCCGGCGACGAACCATGGCGCATCGTCGCTGTCCTTGCGACCGCCGATGCCGAGCCCACTACGCTGGCCAAGCGTATAGCGCTCAAGACCGCGATGCCGCCCGATCACCGCGCCATGTTCGGTCTCGATCGGGCCCGCCTGCCCTGGCAGCCAGCGGCCGACAAAATCGCCGAAGGGTCGCTCGCCGATGAAGCATATGCCCGTCGAATCGCGCTTGTCGGCGACCGGCAGCCCGCGCTCGCGCGCGATGCGCCTCACCTGGGTCTTGGTGAGGCCGCCGACCGGGAACTCGCTCGAAGCGAGCTGCGCGGCATCGAGCGCGTGCAGGAAGTAGCTCTGGTCCTTGGTACCGTCGACGCCGCGCATCAGCCGCCCGCGATCGATGCGCGCGTAGTGACCGGTTGCAAAGCGTTCGGCACCCAGTCGGCTCGCGTAGTCGAGGCCGACGCCAAACTTCACCTCGCGGTTGCAGAGCACGTCGGGATTCGGCGTGCGACCGGCTGCGAGCTCGGCCAGGAAATGATCGAACACACGCGCGCGATACTCGGGAGCGAAGCTCACCTTGTGCAGGGGTATGCCGAGCTCCTCCGCGACGGCCCGGGCGTCCTGGAAATCGGCGGCGGACGTGCAGTAGCCGTCGTCGTCCTCGGTCCAGTTGGACATGAAAAGCGCCTCGACACGTCTGCCGGCATCCATGAGGAGCAAGGCAGCGACCGCGGAGTCCACGCCGCCCGACATCGCCACGATCACCCTGGACACGGCTCAGCCCGCAGCCGTGCGAAGTGCAAACCCGTGAAGCGGGACGTGATTCAGCAATTCGAGCGGGTGGCGCGCGCCGCGCAGGTAGTCATCGACGCACAGCGTCACGAGCGGGCTGCGGTGTTCAGGCAGGCGCGCGGCGAGCTGCTCGCGGTCGAGCCAGAGCGTGCGAATGATCGCGCGGTCGAGAAGAACTCCGGGCAACTGCTCGTCAACCTGTCCCGCAAACGCAACTCGAAGGATCATCCGCCCGGCAGGGCCCTGCCACTGGTAGATGCCGGTCACCGACTGCGGCGTGAACCTGCGCCCCGTCTCTTCGCGGGTCTCACGAACCACCGCGTCGAGGAGTGACTCACCCGGCTCGACGTGACCCGCAGGTTGATTGAGGACGACCCTTCGCGCGACGCGTTCCTGCACGAACAGGAAGCGGCCATCCGCTTCGGCGACGGCCGCTACGGTGAGGTCGAGCTTCAAGGCCATGAGGCGATTATAGGGGGCAAGAAGGGGTCTGACCCCTTCGGCAGCTTCGATAAGCCTTACAAATGCTGCTGGCGAGTCTCGGCTTCAGGCTCGCTTGCGATCCAGATCTCGTCGAAGTAGTTGAGGTAACGCCGCGATACGGCGGGGTCGTTCATCTCCAGGATGCCTTCCCAGCGGGAGGCCTGCAGGCGATAGACGAGCGCGCGGTCATCCGCGATTAGGAACGCGGACTGGTTGTCGCGGGTTTCGGACTTCACGCGCCGGATTTCGATGTGGCTGGTGATGCGGCGGGCCAGATGCACGAACTTGCTGCCTTCGTAGACCACGCGCGAGGGGTCAGCGAGCAGCACACGGACCTTTGCGTAGCTCTTGGCGAGCACCAGCTTCTTCACGGTCTCGAGGAACTGCGGCTGGTCGTAGACCGCCGGCTCGAGATCCTGGGTATACATCGTTAGCAGGCGGCGCGCCGCGAACGCAACCTGCTGCGTGGCGCTACGCGCCTCGTCGAGCGTCGCGATGATGGACCGCGTTCCGGTCACGCTTTGCCGCTGCGTCTGCACCGCTCTCACTCCAGGACGAGCGACATCCTCACGTGTGGAATGCCGGCCTCGTCGAACACTTCGCCCTTCCGCTCGAAGCCGAGCCTCTCGTAGAAGGGCACGGCCTGCACTTGCGCGTGCAGGCATGGTTCGCGGATGCCGAGACGGCGCGCCTCTTCGAGCAGACGAACCAGGATCAGAGTACCGATGCCCCGGCCGCGCTGCCCCGGCAATACCGCGATGCGGCCGATCTTACCGGCGCAGTTCAGGCGACCGGTGCCAACTGGTTCACGGTTCAGGGTCGCGAGGATGTGGACGCTGGTCGCATCCTCGTCATCCCACTCTTCGGACTCGGGTATTCCCTGCTCGCGGACGAAGATTTCGCGGCGGATCCGCTCCAGGGTCGGACGCTCGGCGTCCCAGGCAGCGGCAATACATTCTATCTGTGCTACCGCCATGGGCGCGGCGTCAGAGGTCCCGTGCAAACGCCTCGGCAAGCCCGGTGTACGTCGCGGGCGTCAGGCCCTCGAGGCGCCGGCGAGTGTCCTCCGGAAGTCCGAGCGTCGCGAGGAAGGAATGCAGCTCCGGCGCGCCGATGTCACGGCCGCGCGTGAAGTCCTTGAGCTTTTCGTAAGCACCGACGACACCGTGTGCGCGCAGCGCAGTCTGGATCGCCTCGGCCAGCACCTCCCAGTGCGCGTCGAGGTCAGCGCCGATGCGCGCGGCGTCCGGCTCGATGCGCCCGAGTCCCGACAGCGCTGATTGCCAGGCGAGGAGGGAGTGACCGAAGGCAACGCCGAGGTTTCGCATCACCGTGGAGTCCGTGAGGTCACGCTGCCACCGCGACAGCGGGAGCTTGTCCGAGAAATGGCGAAGCATGGCGTTCGCGAAGCCCGCATTGCCCTCGGCATTCTCGAATGCGATCGGATTGACCTTGTGCGGCATGGTGGACGAACCAACCTCGCCCGCAACGGTCTTCTGGCTGAAGTAGCCGAGCGAGACATAGCCCCATGCATCGCGGCACAGGTCGACGAGGATCGTATTCGCACGCGCGAGCGCATCACAGTACTCGGCGATCCAGTCGTGCGGCTCGATCTGCGTCGTGTGCTCGTTCGGCACGAGGCCGAGGCCATGGATAAGCGCGCGCGATTCCGCGCGCCAGTCCACCGCGGGAAAGCCTGCGAGATGGGCGTTGAAGTTGCCGACTGCGCCGTTGAACTTGCCCAGGATCTCGACGCGCCGCAGGCCGGCGGCGGCGCGGCGCAGGCGAACCGCGAAGTTCGCAGCCTCCTTGCCGAGCGTCGTCGGCGAAGCGGCCTGGCCATGTGTGCGCGAGAGCATCGCCAGCGCCGCATGCCGCGAGGCGAGCGTCGCGAGCTCGCCGGCAACCGCATCGATCGCGGGCAGCAGCACCCGCTCGCGTGCTTGCGCAAGCATCAGGGCGTAGGAAAGGTTGTTCACGTCTTCGGAGGTGCAGGCGAAATGCACGAACTCGAGCTGCGCCGGCGTCGCTCCGGCTGCCGCGAGTTCGCCCCGCAGGTAGTATTCGACCGCCTTGACGTCATGATTGGTCTCACGCTCGAAGGTCTTCACGCGCGCCAGTCCCGCTTCATCCGGGCCGCGTGAAAAGGCGTCGAGACGCTCGACCACGGCGGCAGGAAGTCGCGCCAGCGCAGGGAAGCTGCCGGATCGGGCGAGCTGATCGAACCAGGCTGCCTCGACGCGCAAGCGATGGGCGATGAGCGCGGCCTCACTGAACAGCGCGGCGAGATCCGGGCATTTCCCGGCATAGCGTCCGTCGAGCGGCGATAGCGCGTGCAGGCGAGGGTCGGTCATGAACCCGGGGCGTGAGTGATAGAATGCATATGTTACCCGTGAGTGCCCAGGACCGCATCGAAAAGGACAGTCTCGGCGAGGTCCGCGTCGCCGCAGGCGCGCTTTGGGGCGCCCAGACGCAACGCGCCGTTGAAAACTTCCACATCGGCCGTGCGCGCATGCCGGCGGGCCTGATCCGCGCGATCGGTCTCGTCAAATGGGCCGCAGCCGAGACCAACGGCGAACTGGGTGAGCTGCCCGTACCGCTCGCGGCTGCGATCGCCGCCGCCGCGCTCGAGCTGGCGGAGGGCGGTCACGCAGCTGAGTTTCCGCTCGGCGTCATGCAGACCGGCTCGGGCACCAGCACCAATATGAACGTCAACGAGGTCGTGGCACACCTCGCCGGCGTGCGCCTCGGGCAGGCAGTTCACGCAAACGATCACGTCAATCGATGCCAGAGCAGCAACGACGTGATCCCGACTGCGATCCATGTCGCGGCGGCGCTCGCGGTGCGCGCCGACCTGCTGCCGGCGCTCGCGCGGCTCGCGGCGGCGATCGACGTCAAGGCCGACGAGGTGGGCGGGCAGGTCAAGATCGGGCGCACCCACCTGATGGACGCCCTGCCAGTCACCTTTGGCCAGGAAATGCGCGCCTGGCGCTCCCAGGTCAACGACGCCGCGGCGCGGATCGAGGATGCGCGCAGCCGCCTGCACCGCCTGGCACTCGGCGCGACCGCCGTGGGCACGGGCGTCAATGCGCACCCCGAGTTTGCCGCGCGCGCGATCGCCCACCTCGCCGCACGTACGGGCCTGGCATTCAGCGGGGCGCCGGATCGCTTCGCGAGCCTGGCCGGCCAGGACGCCGCCGTCGAGCTTTCCAGCACGCTGCGCGGCGCCGCCGTGGTCCTGCTCAAGATCGCCAATGACCTGCGCTGGATGAATTCGGGCCCGCTCGCCGGACTCGCCGAGATCTCGCTGCCCGCGCTGCAGCCGGGCTCCAGCATCATGCCGGCCAAGGTGAACCCGGTCATTCCGGAGGCGGTCGCCATGGCGGCAACGCAGGTGATGGCGCACGACGTCGCGGTCGGCATGGCGGGAGCTTCGGGCAGTTTCCAGCTCAACGTAATGCTGCCGCTGATTGCGCACGCGCTCGACGAGAGCATCGCGCTCGTCGCCGATTCGGCGAACGCGCTCGCGGAGCGCGCGATCGCGGGCCTCGAGGTGCATGCGGCACGGATCTCGGATACCCTGGCGCGGAACCCGATGTTGCTCACCGCGCTTGCTCCGCGCATCGGCTATGAGCGCGCGGCACAGATTGCGAAACGCGCGGCGGCCGAATCCCGGCCGATCGTCGATGTCGCCGTGGAAGAAACCGGGCTCCCGCGTGAGGAGCTTGCGCGGCTGCTTGATCCCGCGCGACTGGCGCGCAACGAAGTCCCGATCCCGTGAGTCTCGCAGCGCCTGTCGAGCTGCACCGCCTTACGACGGCGCTGCTGCGGGCCGAGCTTCGCGCAAGACTGTCGGCCTGTGCGCCCGGCGACGCGCCACGAATCGCGCACTACGCGGGCATTGCGCCGCTGCGACTCGAGTCGCTTATGCCGGCCGCGACGACGCGAGCGGCGGTGCTCGTACCCATCGTGGATCGCGGTGACGAACTTACCGTGCTGCTGACGCTGCGCGCCACCGACCTCAAGCAGCACGCGGGCCAGATATCCTTTCCCGGCGGACGCATGGAGGCGGACGACGCGGACGCGACCGCGGCGGCGCTGCGCGAGGCGGGCGAGGAAATCGGGCTCGCGCGGGAATTCGTGGAGGTGCTCGGCTGCCTGCCTGACCACGCGGTCATCACCGGGTACCGGGTCACTCCCGTCGTCGCGATCGTGCGCCCGGGATTCTCGCTGGTGCTGGATCCGACGGAGGTCGCCGGCACTTTCGAAGCTCCCTTGCGTCACCTGCTCGATCCAGCGACCCGGACGCGGCGCCGGCGCAACTTCGCCGGGGAGGAGGTCGAATTCCTCGACCTGCCCTGGGGACAATTCAACATCTGGGGTGCGACGGCCGGCATGCTGTTCACTCTGCGCGACGTGCTCGGCGGACCGCCCCCTCATGGCCATTGAGCTCCTGCTCAAGATCATGGAGCGCCTGCGCGATCCCGTGCGCGGCTGCCCCTGGGACCTCGAGCAGGACTTCCGCTCCATCGCGCCGCACACGATCGAGGAAGCCTACGAAGTTGCCGATGCGATCGAGCGTGGCGACCTGCCTGCGCTCCGGGATGAACTCGGCGACCTGCTCTTCCAGGTGGTTTTCCACTCCAGGCTCGCGAGCGAGCGCGGGACATTCGTGTTCGATGACGTGGTGAACGCGATCTGCGACAAGCTGGTGCGCCGCCACCCGCACGTTTTCGGCGATGCGGTCATCTCGGATGCGGCGGACCAGTCCCGTGCCTGGGATCGGATGAAGCGCGAAGAGCGCGCGGCGCGCGGCGCACAGGGAGCGCTTGCGGACGTTCCGGTCGGTCTGCCGGCGCTCACGCGGGCACGAAAGCTCGGTGCCCGTGCGTCGGACGCCGGCTTCGACTGGCCCGATGCCGCCGGCCCGCGTGCCAAGGTCGACGAGGAACTGGCGGAGCTCGACCGTGCCGCGCTGGACGGCGACCCCCGGGCGCAGGAAGCCGAGCTGGGCGACCTGCTGTTCTCGGTCGTGAACCTCGCGCGGCACCTCGGGACCGATCCGGAGGCTGCACTCAGCCGTGCAAACGATCGCTTCGCGCGTCGCTATCGACATGTCGAGCAGGAACTCGACCGGCTCGGGCAGCCGGCCGCGGGCGCGCCGCCCGAACTGCTCGATCGCCTGTGGGCTGCCGCCAAGGCCGAAAACCCCTGATTCCGGGCGTCGCAGCGCCCTGAGCGGCATTCAGGATGCGTTCATTCGGGCTTCCGTAGATTGGCAGCGTGCCAAACAAGGAGGCGCAACATTTCACGCTCCATCCAGGTCCTCACGTCGGCCGTCGCCCTCACGTCTCGGTGGACCGCCAGCGCCAGCTGGGCGGCGACCGCGGACGGTCCTACGAACGTTGCGACCTGCGCAACCACGACCGGTTCGAGGACCCTGGCGAACGGATTCGCGTCCGGGTCGACGTGACGCCGGACTAGAATGCGTTCATGACGACGAACCGGCCACACCCGCTGCTCGCAGTCTTCGCCGCGCTTGCCGTCGCGGGGCTGCCAGTGTCCGACTCGGCGGCGGCGAACGCGCCTCGCGCTCACGGCGGGGCACGGACGATGGCCGAGCGGTCGGTCTCGCTGGACGAGGCTGTCGCGCAGGCAGAACGCCGCTACAAGGCGCGGGCCGTGCGGGCCGAGGAGAAACGACACGGCGAGCGCATTGAGTACCGGATCCGCCTGCTCGGCGAGGACGGCCGCGTATTCGAAGTGCGCATCGACGCCGCGACCGGCCGCGAGAGCTGAGGCCGAGGGCCAAGCGACAATGCGCCTGCTCGTGCTTGAAGACGAACCCGCGTTGCGCGAAATGCTCGTGCAGCAGTTCCGCGCTGCCGGCTTTGCCGTCGACCAGGCCGCGGACGGGGTCGAGGGCGAGTTCGCCGGGCAGGAATACCCGATCGACGTCGCAGTGGTCGATCTCGGCCTCCCGCGTCTTTCCGGACTCGAGGCGATCCGCGCCTGGCGGAAGGCCGGCAGGAGCTTCCCGGTGCTGATCCTGACTGCACGCGACAGCTGGCAGGAGAAGGTCTCGGGCCTCGACGCCGGCGCCGACGACTATGTCACCAAGCCATTCCGCTTCGAGGAAGTGCTCGCACGCGTGCAGGCGCTGCTGCGGCGATCCGGCGGCTGGTCCCAGCCGCTCATCACCTGCGGCGCCGTCGCGCTCGACACGCGCGCGCAAGAAGTGCGTGTCGCGGGTGCACCGGTGGAACTGACTGCGTTCGAGTACCGCCTGCTCGAGTACCTCATGCTGCGCGCTGGCCAGGTCGTCTCCAAGGCCGAGCTCACAGAGAAGCTCTACGAGCAGGACTTCGAGCGTGACAGCAACACGATCGAGGTCTTCATCGGCCGCTTGCGTCGCAAGCTCGACCCGGAAGACCGCCACCAGCCGATCGAGACGCTGCGCGGGCGCGGCTACCGGGTCGCGCGCGGCTGAACGTGGCGCCTTCCGCCCCGTCACTCCGCTTCCGGCTCCTGCTCACGCTCGTCGTGCTGCTGCTGATCGCCGCAGCGGCCGCGGCGTTCGCGCTCGATTCCCTGTACCGGAATCTCGGCCTACGCGCCCTCGAGGAGGTGCTCGACGCACAGGTCATGGCGCTCGTATCGACCGCTGAACTAGACGGCGAAGGCAAGCTGGCGCCGCAGAACCTGGCCGAGCCGCGGCTCGCCACGCCAGGTTCAGGGCTCTATGCGGAGATCCTCGGATCGCAGGGCAGCTGGCGGTCGCCCTCGGCCGTCGGGAGCGGTCTCAATCTTGCGGCCGAACCGCTACCCGGGGAGCGGCGCCTGGAGCATTCGCAACTGGCAAACGGCACGCCTGTCCTGGGGCTCTCGCTGGGTGTGCGCTGGGAAACCGAGGACGAGCGAACGCGCGATTTCGTGATTCGTGCCGCGCAGAGCCTCGTGCCCTGGCACCGGGAGCTGCTGCGCGTGCGCACCGGCCTCGCCACCGGCTTCCTGCTGCTCGCGCTCCTCCTGCTCGGGGGACTCGCGGTGGCGCTCCGGTTCGCGCTCGAGCCGCTGCGGCGCCTGGAAGGCGAGATCGTCGACATCGAAGCGGGCCGGCGCGAGTCGCTGGGCACGGGATGGCCGCGCGAACTCGCCGGCGTCACAGGCAACCTCAATGTGCTGCTCCGCGGCGAACGCAAGCGACTCGAGCGCTACCGCGCGACGCTGGGCAACCTGGCGCACAGCCTCAAGACGCCGCTGGCGGCGATGCTCGGGCTCGTGGAACGCGGAGAGGTGGAACCCGCCGCACTCGCGCCGCAGCTCGAGCGCATGCAGGCCATCGTGCAGCACCAGTTGAAGCGCGCCGTCTTTGGCGGCAGCGGGGCGACACTGATCGACCAGCCTGTCGGGGAGCCGCTTGAGCAGCTGCGCTCGGCGCTCGCCAAGGTGTATGCAGGCAAGAGCATCTCACTGGCCGTCGCGGTGGCGCCGGGCACCGCCTATCCGGTCGACGCCGGTGACTTCCTCGAGCTGGCCGGGAACCTGATGGACAACGCCTGCAAGTACTGCCGCGGATCGGTCGCCGTGCGTGCCACCCCCTGGACCGCGGCCGACTGGCGCCGGCCGGGCCTGGTGCTGGAAGTGGAAGACGACGGCAAGGGCATCGAGCCGGCGGAGCGGGCCCATGTACTGGAGCGCGGCGTGCGCGCCGACGAGAGCGTGACGGGCCAGGGCATCGGGCTTTCCGTCGCGCGGGAAATCGCGGCCGCCTACGCGGGCACGATCGAGATCGGCGAAAGCCGGCTCGGCGGTGCGCGCGTCTGCGTGCGGCTCCCCGGTCGCTGACCGGGCCCGGTTGTTCTTGCCCGTTGCAAACAGCCGGTGTTTAGAATGGGCGATCTGCAGTGACCAATTGGCGGGGGTACGTCATGCGCAAGCGCATCGGTGCGGTTGTTTTCCTGGCAATGTCCGGCGCGGCCATTGCCCAGGACGCCGAGGTCACGGTCCGCACCGAGTTGGTCGCGCCGGGCGTCCACGTGCTGTACGGCAGCGGCGGCAACATCGGGGTATCGGTCGGAGCCGACGGTGTGTTCCTGATCGACGACCAGTACGCGGTGATGACGCCCAGGATCACCGAGGCGCTTGCGAAGCTCTCGCCCGAGCCGCCGCGCTTCATCCTCAACACCCACTGGCACGGCGACCACACGGGCGGGAATGAGAACCTGGCGGCGAAAGGCTCGCTGGTCGTCGCCCACGACAACGTCCGCGTGCGAATGAGCACCGAGCAGTTCAGCAAGTTCTTCGAGCGCACGACTCCAGCGTCGGCCATTGCTGCGCTGCCGGTAGTCACTTTCAACGACAGCGTTTCCTTCTTCCTGAACGGGGACGAGATTCGCGGCATCCATGCCCCCGAAGCACATACGGACGGCGATGTTTTCATCCACTTCCGCAATGCCAACGTGATCCACACCGGCGACCTTGTATTCGCCGGCATGTATCCTTTCATCGACCTGGATTCGGGCGGCTCGGTCGCAGGCGTCATCGCCGCAGTCGATCGCATGCTCGCGCTCGCCGACGGGCAGACCCGGATCATCCCGGGGCACGGCAACGTGACGGACAAGGCGGGTCTCGCGGCCTACCGCGAGATGCTCCAGGTCACGAGCGGGCGCGTGCACGAGCTCGTGAAGGCCGGCAAGACGGTCGAAGAGATCCTGGCGGCGAATCCAAACGCCGAGTTCGACGCGACCCTGGCCTGGGCGTTCATCACGCCCGAGCGCTACGCCAGGATCCTGTATCGCGACGCGGCCGCATCCGCTGCCGTCAGGTGACGTCGAACTTGATGCCCTGCGCGAGCGGCAGGTCCCGCGAGTAGTTGATCGTGTTCGTCTGGCGTCGCATGTAGACCTTCCAGGCGTCCGAGCCGGACTCCCGGCCGCCGCCCGTGTCCTTCTCCCCGCCGAAGGCGCCACCGATCTCGGCGCCCGAGGTGCCGATGTTGACATTGGCGATGCCGCAGTCGCTGCCGGCCACCGACAGGAAGCGCTCGGCATGCTGGAGCCGATCCGTGAAGATCGCCGACGACAGGCCGTAGCCGGTGTCGTTGTGAAGCGCGATCGCCTCGTCGAGCGTCTGGTAGGGAATGAGATAGAGGATCGGCGCAAAGGTCTCGTGCTTCACGACCGCCATGTCGTGGCGTGCGCGGACGATCGTCGGCTCCACGTAGAAACCGGGCCCCGGCGTTGCGCGGCCGCCGCAGAGAACCTCGCCACCCTGCTTGCGGGCTTCGTCGAGCGCTGCCTCGAACTGGCGCACCGCCGATTCGCCCACCATCGGGCCCATCAGCGTCTTCGGATCGAGCGGGTCGCCGATGCGCACCTGGCGGTAGCTCGCGACCAGGCGCCGCTCGACCTCGTCGATCAGGGAGGCGTGGACCAGCAGGCGGCGGGTCGTCGTGCAGCGCTGGCCGGCCGTGCCGACCGCGCCGAACAGCACGGCGGGAATCACGAGATCCAGGTTCGCGTATTCGTCCACGATGATCGCGTTATTGCCGCCGAGCTCGAGCAGGCTGCGGCCGAGGCGGGCGGCGACGCGTTCGCCGACCTGGCGGCCGACGCTGGTCGAGCCGGTGAAGCTCATGAGCGAGACGCGTCGGTCTTCGACGAAGCGGCCGGCGAGCGAGTTATCCGCCGGGATGAAGAGCTGGAAGATCGACGGCAGTTTCTGTGCGGCAATCACCTCGTTGCAGATCTTCTGCACCGCGATCGCGCAGAGCGGCGTGTGGTGCGAGGGTTTCCAGACGCTTATGTCGCCGCAGACGGCCGCGATGAAGGCATTCCAGGACCAGACCGCGACCGGGAAATTGAAGGCGGAGATTATGCCGACCACGCCTAGCGGGTGCCACTGCTCATACATCCGGTGGCTCGGGCGCTCGGAATGCATCGACAGGCCGTAGAGCATGCGCGACTGGCCGACCGCGAAGTCGGCGATGTCGATCATCTCCTGCACTTCGCCGTCGCCTTCGGCCTTGATCTTGCCCATCTCGAGGCTGACCAGGCTGCCGAGCAGGTCTTTCTTCGCCCGCAGCGCCTCGCCCATCAGCCGCACGGCTTCGCCGCGCCGCGGGGCAGGAATCTCGCGCCAGGCTGCGAAGGCCGCGGTCGCGCTCTTCAGGACCCGCTCATAATCTTCCGCACCCGCGGCACGCACACGCGCGATGACCTCGCCGGTTGCCGGGTTGAGCGAATCGATGAGCGGGGAATCGGCAGCGGCGTGCCAGTCCTGGCCCGAGAAGGCACCCGGGTTTACGGCCGAGAGTCCAAGGCCCGCGAGGATGCGCGCTTCTGTTTCCGTACTCATTTGAGCGCTCCCGCGCGGCTGCGCTGACGTCCTGCCGTGCCCTCGACCACGATACGCCCGGACACCGACTTGTCCGCACCGTGGCTGTACCAGGCGCCGAACCGGTTGGCGAGCACCTCAGGCAGTCGGAACTGTTCCTGGCGCACGAAGCCGCGATACTTCCCGGGCTTCGCGAGCACGAGATCCACGACTGCCGTGATGCCCGCGGCCGTAGTCACCTGGATGGCGGACCACAGCCGACCCAGGATTTCCTGCGGGTAGATCTTGTTGACGTAGTTCTCCTCGCGCAGTTCGCCGTCCTGGCGGCCGCTGACGGCGACGTAGACGATCACGACGTCCTGCAGTGTCTGCGGCACGGCGTTCTCGAGAATGCGCTTCAGCGTCGCCCGGTCCTGGTTCAGCTTGAGGTCATTCATCAGCAGCCGCATCTGCTGGCAATGGCCCGGGTAACGGATGGTCTTGTAGTTCATCTGCTCGCAGCGCTCGCCGTAAGTCTCGCCGAGCGAGCCGAGGCCGCCGGAGGTGTTGAAGGCCTCGTAGCGCGTGCCGTCGATCTCGATTTCCTCGAGTCCCTCGAGCGGGGCGGCCTCGACCAGGCGGCGGTCCGCGATCGCGAAGCAGGGATTGCCGTACTCGTTGATCAGGCCCTCGGTAGACCAGGTGAGCGAGTACTTGAGCACGTTGTTGGGGTGCTGGGGCAGGGCGCCTACGCGCATGCGGATGCTGCGAAGTTCGTCGAAATGGGAAACGAGCTCGTTCGCCGCGATCGAGATGAAGCCCGGCGCGAGCCCGCACTGTGGCACGAAGGCGCGATCCGATCCCTCGGCTGTCGCACGCACGTCGCGAGTGACCTCGACGTCCTCGGTGAGATCGAAATAGTGCAGTCCCGCCTCGCGCGCGACTCTTGCGACACCGGGATTGCAGTAGAAGGGCAGCGACGAGATCACCGCGTCGCAGGGATGTTCGGCGACGTGCCGGGCGAGAGCGGCCGGATCGGCCGCATCCACGCCGTGGGCAACGAGGTTTTTCCTGGCGTGTGCGCGGGCGACCGCGCGCGCCGTGTCCCCGTTGACGTCGGCGAGCTGGACGTCATAGCCGCCGGCATCGGCCAGCAGTCCGGAGATGAGCGCGCCGATCTTGCCGGCGCCGAGTACGAGTACGCGATGCATCGCAAAATCACCTGAAAATGGGTGGCGCATTCTGCCCATTCCGGGGGGCATAAACCACCCCTCGAAGCGGTGAATTTTTGCAGTGCAATGAATCCGTGTACGATGCCCGCAGGATGAACGTCGCGGTCGAAACCGGTGGTTGGACGCCCGACAGCTGGCAACGGCTGCCGGCACTCCAGCAGCCCGTTTACAGGGACCCTGCACGCCTCGCGCGCGTGCTGGGCGAGCTCGCGCGCCTGCCGCCCATCGTCGTCTCCTGGGAGATTGACCAGCTCAAGGAAGAACTGGCTTCCGCGCAACGCGGCGAGCGATTCCTGCTGCAGGGCGGCGACTGTGCAGAAGGCTTCACTGATTGTGATTCAGACACGATCGCCCGCAAGCTCAAGATCCTGCTGCAGATGAGCGTCGTACTGCTGCACGGGCTCAAGAAGCCGGTGATCCGCGTCGGACGCATCGCCGGCCAGTTCGCCAAGCCGCGCTCCACTGATACGGAAACCCGGGATGGCGTGACGCTGCCTTGTTACCGAGGAGACCTCGTCAACCGTGCCGCGTTCACGGCCGCGGATCGCGAGCCTGATCCTGAACTCCTGTTGCGCGGCTACGAACGCGCTGCCCTGACACTCAACTTCGTCCGCGCGCTGGTCGACGGTGGCTTTGCGGACATGCACCATCCCGAGTACTGGGATCTCGGCTTCATGCAGCACGCAAAGCTGCGCGACGCTTATCGGCGGATCATCGATTCCATTTCCGATTCACTGGACTTCTATTCGGCGATCTCCGGATCGCCGGTGCACGAGGCCGCGCAGGCGCGCTTCTACTCGAGCCACGAAGGACTGCATCTCCTGTACGAGCAGGCCCAGACGCGCTACCTGAAGCGCCGCCAGCGCTGGTACAACCTGTCGACGCACATGCCCTGGATCGGCATGCGCACGTCACGTCCGGGCGGCGCGCACGTCGAATACTTCCGCGGTATCGCCAACCCGATCGCCGTCAAGCTGGGCGAGGGCATGGACGCCGACACGCTTCGCGAGCTGGTCCGGACCCTGAATCCGGATGATGAGCCCGGGCGCCTCACGCTCATCCACCGCTTCGGAGCCCGCCGTATCGACGAAGCGCTGCCGGCGATGATCCGCGCCGTGCGCGAGAGCGGACGGCAGGTGCTGTGGGTCTGTGATCCCATGCACGGCAATACCGAGACGACGCCGCAGGGCGTCAAGACGCGCCGCTTCGAGAACATCCTCGCCGAAGTCGAATCCGCCTTCCGGATCCACGAGGAAGCCGGCTCGATCCTGGGCGGCGTGCACTTCGAGTTGACCGGCGACGACGTCACCGAGTGCACCGGGGGCGCCCGCGGCCTCACTGACACCGATCTTGCCCGCGCCTACCACACGACGGTCGACCCACGGCTCAATTACGAACAGGCGCTGGAACTCGCGATGCTGATCGGCCGCCAGCGGGCGCGGACATGACGGCAGGCCCGAGGCAGGGCGCGAGCGCCCTGCCTTCGTCGCGGGAAATCCTCACGCCGGGCGCGATCGAATTCGTCAACGGTCTTGCCGATAGGTTCTCGGAGGAGCGCGATGCGCTGCTTGCGCGCCGCGCTGTCCTGCAACGGCAGTTCGACGCCGGGACATTGCCGGACTTCCCGCCGGAGACGCTCGCGCTGCGCGAGACCGAATGGCGGGTAGGCGCCATCCCCGCGGACCTGCTCGACCGGCGCGTGGAGATCACCGGGCCGCCCGAGCGGAAGATGGTGATCAACGCGCTCAATTCCGGCGCCAGCGTCTTCATGGCTGATTTCGAGGACTCGCTTTGCCCGACCTGGGCCAATCTCATCGAGGGGCAGCTGAACCTGATGAGCGCGGTGCGGCGGACGCTCGCGTACGCATCGCCGGACGGTAAGCAGTACCGCCTCAACGAGAAGACCGCGGTGCTGGTCGTGCGGCCGCGCGGCTGGCACCTGCCGGAGAAGCACTGGCTGCAGGGCCAGGATCCGATCGCCGGTGCCTTCATGGACTTCGGCCTGTACCTCTACCACAACGCCGATGAGCTGCTGCGGCGGGGAAGCGGACCTTACTTCTATCTCCCGAAGCTCGAGAACGCTCTCGAGGCACGGCTCTGGGCGCGCGTCATCGAGCATGCCGAAGCTGCACTCAGCCTCGAGCGCGGCACGGTCAAGGTGACGGTCCTGATCGAGACCATCACGGCGGCCTTCGAAATCGACGAAATCCTCTGGGAGCTCCGCGACTGGATCGTCGGCCTCAATTGCGGGCGGTGGGACTACATTTTCAGTTTCATCAAGAAATTCGGCGACCGGCCGGATTTCGTGCTGCCGGACCGCGGCTCGGTGACGATGACCTCGCATTTCCTGCGCTCTTACTCGCAGCTGGTCATCCAGCGTTGCCATCGACGCGGGGCATTCGCAATGGGCGGCATGGCGGCGCAGATCCCGATCAAGAACGATCCGGACGCGAACGACCGTGCGCTCGCGCGCGTGCGCGCCGACAAGGAACGCGAGGCGGGCGACGGCCACGACGGGACCTGGGTTGCGCATCCGGGACTCGTGCCCGTCGCGCGTGAAGTCTTCGACCGGCTCATGCCGGGTTCGAACAATCTGCAGCGCCTGCGCGAGGACGTCGTGGTGACTGCAGCGGATCTCCTGGAGGTCCCGGAGGGGCGTGTCACCCGGGCGGGCCTCGTGCTCAACATCGACGTCGGCATCCGCTATCTCGCGGCCTGGCTGGGGGGCAACGGCTGCGTTCCCATCCACCACCTGATGGAAGACGCGGCGACCGCGGAAATCTCGCGCGCGCAGCTCTGGCAGTGGGTGCGACATGACGCAGCGCTCGAGGATGGGACGACCGTCACGCTCGCCCGGGTACGCGACGAGGCACAGTCCGCGCTGGCCGAGATCCGGCGCGAGACCGGAGACGAGGCCTACCGGAATGGGCACTACGAGCGCGCCGCAAAGCACCTCGAACGACTGACGGCCGCGCGGGAGTTCGAAACGTTCCTGACGCTCGCCGCTTACGAAGACATCGATTGACCCTGGAGCTTCCATGACATTTCAGTCCGCCGCACAGATCGAGAGCCACTGGAAAGACAGCCCGCGCTGGAAGGGCGTCACGCGGGGCTATGGCGCCGCTGACGTCGTGCGACTGCGCGGCAGCGTTCACGTCGAGCACTCCCTGGCGCGCCTCGGCTCCGAGAAGCTCTGGCGTCACCTGCACGAACTGCCGTTCGTGAACGCGCTCGGCGCGCTGACCGGCAACCAGGCCATGCAGCAAGTGCGCGCGGGGCTCAAAGCCATTTACCTGTCCGGATGGCAGGTCGCCGGCGATGCCAACAACGCCGGCGAGATGTATCCCGACCAGTCGCTGTATCCGGCCGATTCCGTGCCGTCGGTCGTGCGCCGCATCAACAACACGCTGCTGCGTGCGGACCAGATCTGCCACGCCGAGGGCAACGACAAGGTCGACTGGCTGCAGCCGATCGTGGCCGACGCCGAGGCGGGTTTTGGCGGCGTGCTGAACGCATTCGAGCTCATGAAAGCCATGATCGACGCCGGCGCGGCCGGCGTGCACTTCGAGGATCAACTTTCGAGCGCCAAGAAGTGCGGGCACATGGGCGGCAAGGTGCTGGTCCCGACGCAGGAGGCGATCAACAAGCTGGTCGCCGCCCGGCTCGCCGCGGACGTGTGCGGCGTGCCTACGGTTCTGGTCGCACGTACCGATGCGGAATCGGCGACCCTGCTGACCGCCGACATCGACGAGCGCGACCGCGAATTCATTGCCGCGAAGGAACGGACGGCCGAGGGGTTCTTCCTGGTCAAGGCCGGCATTCCCCAGGCCATCGCGCGCGGGCTCGCCTATGCGCCATATGCCGACCTGATCTGGTGCGAGACGGGCACTCCCGACCTGCACGAAGCGAAGGAGTTTGCCGAGGGCATCCACCGCAAGTTCCCGGGCAAGTTGCTCGCCTACAACTGCTCGCCGTCCTTCAACTGGAGGAAGAAGCTCGACGACGCCACGATCGCGAAGTTCCAGCGCGAGCTCGGCGCCATGGGCTACAAGTTCCAGTTCATCACGCTGGCCGGGTTCCACGCGCTCAATTTCTCGATGTTCGAGCTGGCGCGCGGCTACAAGGAATCGCAGATGAGCGCGTACGTCGCGCTGCAGCAGGCCGAGTTCGCGGCTGAGCCTGTCGGTTACACCGCCACCAAGCACCAGCGCGAGGTCGGCGCCGGGTACTTCGACGACGTGACGCAGACGGTGAACGGCGGCAATTCGTCACTGACTGCGATGCGCGGGTCCACGGAAGAGGCGCAGTTCAAGGCAAGGTGAACGGGACAGGACGCGCCGGCATCGCCTTCGATCCGCACTGCCGCCTCTGTCCGCGCCTCGCGCGCCACCTCGACGCCGTCCAGTCTGCACATCCCGGCTATCACTGCCGGCCCGTGGCGCCATTCGGAAGCCGGCGCCACCGCCTGCTCGTCGTCGGGCTCGCACCGGGCCTGCATGGCGCTAATCGCACCGGCCGCCCGTTCACGGGCGACCACGCCGGCATCCTCCTTTACCGCACGCTGCATGCCACGGGCTTCGCGACCCTGCCGGCGTCAGTTGCCCGCAGCGACAGGCTGCGACTGCTCGACTGCCGGATCACAAACGCGGTGAAATGCCTGCCCCCCGGCAACAAACCGCTGCCGGACGAGGTCCAGCGCTGCAATCGATACCTCCTCGATGAACTCGGTCGTTTGCCTGCGGACGCGGTGGTCGTCGCGCTGGGCGTGATTGCCCATGGCGCCGTCCTGCGCGCCGCGGGCGAGCGGGCGTCGCGCTTCCGGTTCGCGCACGGTGCCGAACACCGGCTCGCGGGCGGCCTGCGGCTCCTGGACTCCTACCACTGCAGCCGACTCAACACCAATACCGGCCGGCTGACGGCGGCGATGTTCGGGCGCGTGTTCGCACGCGCCCGCCACTTGATCGCAACCTGAACCGGGCCACACCATGGGCCCGTGAGCGATTTCGACCCCAGGGCTTTCGTGAAGCGCGTTGAAGCGCGGCCGGGGGTGTACCGCATGCTCGACGCGGACGGCAAGGTCGTTTACGTCGGAAAGGCGCGGAGCCTGCGCTCGCGGGTCGGCAGTTACTTCCGCGCCGATCAGCTGCACCCCAAGGTGCAGGCGCTGGTGCGGGCGATCGCCGGCATCGAGGTCACCGTCACGAACTCGGACACGGAGGCGCTGCTCCTCGAACACAACCTGATCAAGAGCCACCGGCCGCGCTTCAACGTCATCCTGCGCGACGACAAGAGCTTTCCCTACGTGCACCTGTCGACACACGAGTTCCCGCGGCTGGCGTTCTACCGCGGGTCGCGCAAGCTGCCCGGGCGCCTGTTCGGACCGTACCCGTCCGCGAGCACGGTGCACGAGAGCCTCAACCAGCTGCACAAGCTGTTCCGCCTGCGGGGTTGCAAGGACAGCTTCTTCGCCAACCGCTCACGCCCCTGTCTGGAGTACCAGATCGGCCGCTGCTCGGCGCCATGTACCGGCCTGATCGGTCCTGATGCCTACGCGCGCGATGTCGAATCGGCCGTCATGGTGCTCGAGGGGCGGGCAAAAGACGTGACTGTCCGGCTCGGCGCCGACATGGAACTGGCTGCGGAGCGGCTCGACTTCGAGCGCGCGGCCATGCTGCGCGACCAGCTCGCTGCGCTGACGGACATCCAGTCGCGCCAGGTCGTGACCCGCACGCGCGCTGGCGCCGATACCGACGTGATCGCGGTGGTGGAGGAGGGTGGCGAATTCTGCATCGCTCTCATGTTCGTGCGCGGCGGCCAGGTGCTCGGCACCTCGACGTTTCACCCGCGTGCACCGATCAGCGAGGCGCCGGAGGTACTGGCGGCATTCGTCGCGCAGCATTACCTCGAGCGTGACCCGCCGCCCCGGATCTGCCTGTCGCACGTGATCGAGGACGTGGAACTGCTCGAGAATTCATTCAGCGACCGCGCAGGCCGCAAGGTGCGCATCCGGCGTGCGCGGCAAGGCTATCCGCAGCGCTGGGTCGAGCTCGCCCGACAGAACGCGGCGAACGCCTTGCGGATGCGCGAGGCGTCCGTGGCTGGCCTCGCCGGGCAGTTCGCGGATCTCGGCCGCTTCCTCGGCCTCAATGCGCCGATCGAGCGGCTTGAGTGCTTCGACGTGAGCCACACACAGGGGGAGGCGACGAGCGCCTCATGCGTCGTGTTCGGTCCCGACGGCCCGCTGAAGGCCGAGTACAGGCGCTACAACATCGAGGGAGTGGCGCGCGGCGATGACTATGGCGCCCTGCGGCAGGCGCTCGAGCGGCGCTACCGCCGGCGCAAGCAGGAAGGCGCGCCGCTGCCGGACTTGCTCCTGATCGACGGCGGCGCGTCTCAGCTCGCGGAGGCGGTGGACGTGCTCGCCGCGCTCCCGATCGAGATTCCCGCAGTCGCCGGCGTTGCGAAAGGCGCCGACCGGCGGGTCGGGCAGGAGCGCATTTTCTTGGCGGGCCGCAGGGGCGCCTCTATACTGCCGCCGGACTCGAAGGCCCTGCACCTGATCCAGCGGGCGCGCGACGAAGCTCACCGGTTCGCGATCAGCGGACATCGCAGGAAGCGGGCGCGTTCACGCCAGACCTCGATGCTGGAAGCTATCGGCGGCCTGGGCCCGGCGCGCAGGCGCGCGCTGCTGCGACACTTCGGCGGCCTGCAGGGCGTCCTGCGCGCCGGGGTTGAAGACATTGCCCGCGCGCCCGGCATCGGGCCGGCGCTGGCGCAGGCGATATACCAGCATCTGCACCCGGGAGCGGAATGAGCAGTCCGTACACGATTCCGAACCTGCTCACAGGCCTCAGGATCGCCCTGATCCCGGTGATCGTGGTGCTGTTCTACCTGCCCTATCACTGGTCCGACATGGCGAGCGGACTGTTGTTCGCGCTGGTCGGCATCACGGACGCCTTCGATGGCTACCTGGCGCGCAAGCTCGGCCAGGTGTCGCCGCTCGGAGCCTTTCTCGATCCGGTCGCCGACAAGCTGATTGTCGTGATCGCGCTCGTACTCATCGTCAGCAAGGACCCGTCGTGGTACGTAACGCTGACGGCGGCAGTGATCATCGGCCGCGAGATCGCGATCTCGGCGCTGCGCGAGTGGATGGCCCAGATTGGCGCGCATCACAAGATGCAGGTCTCCGGCGTCGCGAAATTCAAGACCATCGTGCAGATCGTGGGCCTGTCGATGATGCTGTTCCGCGAAGACCTGCTGGGCCTACCCATCTATGAACTCGGGCTCGCGCTGACGGTGGCGGCGGCTGCCCTGACCCTGTGGTCTATGATCACTTACCTCATCGCGGCAGGGCCGGAATTACGGGGCTACCGCGGAACTTGACAGGTCCGGGTGCCTTCCTAAAATGTCGCGTTCGGTGACGCGCACCTGCGGGAATAGCTCAGTTGGTAGAGCGCAACCTTGCCAAGGTTGAGGTCGCGAGTTCGAGCCTCGTTTCCCGCTCCAGTTTCCACACAAACCCCGGGATGCCATTCCGGGGTTTCGTGTTTAATGCCCCCGAAGGCTAGGTGGCAGAGTGGTCATGCAGCGGCCTGCAAAGCCGTGTACGCCGGTTCGATTCCGACCCTAGCCTCCATTTCCTGGACGATGCCCCGGTGGCGGAACGGTAGACGCAACGGACTTAAAATCCGTTGGCCGCAAGGCCATGCTGGTTCGATTCCAGCCCGGGGCACCAACGCGTTCCAGATGCGCGGCTAAAGGGTATCCTCAGTCTGTGTTGCAACAGGGTATGCACCGGGTCGTCATTACCCAGCGGGTCTCTCTCGGGGCGGCCCTGCTGTTTGCGCTGGCAAGTGGGGCGGGCCTGACCGATGAGAAGGACCCGGCATCTGAAGCCGATTTCCCCCGGACGCTCGAAGCCACCGGCGCGGTGCGCCAACCGATGAACCTGTTGTTGTCGCAGTCAGAGCTGGCAGCCGTGGTCCGTAACTACGAATCGCGGACCGGGCAGGATTTCACGTCATCGATCACCGACGAGGAAGTTCTCGTGACGGCGCCCGGCGTGCAGGCGCCGATGCGCGATGTGAGCCAGAACGTCGGCATGGGGATCTTTGCCCCGTTCTGGGCGGTCGCCAATCCCCGGCAAGCCTGGCGCATTTTCGTTCCGATTCCGCCCAAGGGCCAGCTAAGCGATTCTCGTCCAGCGCCGGATCCTCGGTGAAGGGCGGGTGTCACTGCGGGGCCATCCGCTACGAACTGCAGGGCCTGCCGATCTGGAGTTCGCTCTGCCACTGCACGGATTGCCGGCGCCATGCCGGTGCGCCGGCCGTGGGCTGGAGTGCTTTTCCGGAAAATGCACTCAGGCTGCTGCAGGGAAAGCCTAAGGTCTATGAGTCGTCAGAGCACGGTCGCCGGCATTTCTGTGCCGATTGCGGGACCGGGCTGTTCTATTACAACGCGGTCAACCTGCCGGGCATTGCCGACGTGCAGATCGCGACGCTCGACGATCCGAATGCGCTCGCGCCGATGATCCAGGTGCAGGTCGTGGAACGGATCGGCTGGATGGAACGCGCGCACGAGCTACCCGCGTTCCCGCGCTATCCCTCGCAGGGCTGAGCAAAACTCAGATCGGGTAGATGCCGATCGGCTCCACGAGCGTCCAGCCCTGGCCTTGGTCGACATACTCGGCGCGCGCTTCGAACTTCTGCGGTGCGCCGGCCTTGGTCGGTCCCTGCCAGCTCCAGGACACGTCGCCGCTGAAAGTCACGATCCCCTCGAACTCGACTACCGCCGACTTAAGCTTGTCGCCTAGCGGCTGCGTGGAAACCGATTTCTGGCGAAACTCGACCAGCGTCGCCGTGCCTGCGATGTTTGGATTCGAATTGATCTTCGCGAGCACAAAGGGTCCCATGTCGCCCGTATCAGGGACATCGGCCCCTGCGGGCGCCGTCGGCGATGCCGCCCGCGTGGCGGGCCCGCCGCCGGGCGCCTCGTCGTTGCTCGCAGACGGGCGGTCGCTCCCGCAGCTGGCCGCAAGCATCAGCGCGGCGGCGGCGAAAGCCAGCTGAGCACTGCGCATGGCGATCGATATAGGCGAGGGCATCCGGCCAGTATACGAGTGGCGCGACCTGTGACCGCCGCGGGGGACCGCCCGAGGCGACTCTGGTATAGTCCGCGCGACCTGAGAACCGGTGAATATTCTCATTGCAACCGCATAATTTTTCAGGACTTTCTGTCAGCGGAATCGAGTTCTGGCGCGGCGACCGGCGGGTTCTCGCGGACGTCTCGCTCGAGGTCGAGGCAACCGAGTGCCTGCACGTCCTCGGCGCCAACGGCACGGGCAAGACCACTCTCCTGCGCGTGATCACCGGGTTGCTGTCGCCGGAGCATGGCCGGGTGGCCTGGGGCGGCCGCAATACGCGCTCCGATCAGGACGGCTGGCGGGCAAGCTTCAGTTACCTCGGGCATAGCGACGGGCTGAAGCCGGAACTCTCGACTCGCGAGAATCTGGCCTTCGAAACCGGCCTTCGCCGCCGGTTACGCAATGGCGAAATCGACGCCGCGCTCGAACAGGTGGGACTGGCAGTCGCCGGCGACCTTTCGGCCGGCATCCTCTCGGCAGGGCAGCGCCGCCGGCTCGCCATGGCGCGCGTGATGCTGGCTGCGGCACCCCTGTGGATCCTGGATGAACCCTATACGAACCTCGACCCAAGCGGGTCGACGATGGTAGCCGGTGTCATCGGCCGCCACCTCGATGCGGGGGGTGCGGCCATCGTCGCGGCGCACCAAGCACTCGCGATTCCCGGGCACACACCGCGGCGGCTAGAGCTGAGCTGATGGAACGCACCGGCATCGCCCGCGCCGCCTGCCTCGCATATCGGCGTGATCTGCTGCTGGCCTTCCGGCACTGGGGCCAGGTCGCACAGCCGCTGGTCTTCTTCGTGATCGTCGCGACCCTCTTCCCGCTGGCACTCGGCCCGCAACTCGCCGAACTGCGCGAAATCGCCGGCGGGACGCTGTGGGTCGCGGCGCTGCTCGCGTCGCTGCTCGGCGTTGAACTGCTGTTTCGCGCCGACCATGCCGACGGCACGCTCGAGCAACTGCTCCTGTCCGGGCAGCCGCTTGCCATACTCGTGCTCGCGAAGGGCTTCGCGCACTGGACCATCTGCGGGCTTCCACTCGTGCTGCTGGCTCCGCTGGTCGGAGCTGGCCTCGGCACGCCGCCGGCCGCGAACTGCACACTGATGCTGTCGCTTGCCCTCGGCACCGGCATCCTCAGCGCGCTCGGGGCCATTGGCTCGGCACTGACGCTGGGGTTGCGTCGGGGCAGCCTGTTGCTCGGGCTGCTGGTGCTGCCGCTCGCCATGCCATCGCTCATCTTCGGTGCCCGGGCGATCGATCTCGCGATACACGGCGACAGCGCCCGTGGGCCGTTGCTTCTGCTTTCTGCGATGCTTGTACTTTCCGTGACCCTGGCGCCGACCGCGGTCGCGGCAGCCCTGCGGATCAGCGCCGAGTGACCCGATGAACTGGACCTGGTTTCACAAGCTTGCATCGCCGCCGCACGCCTATCGGATTGCGGCGCAACTCCTGCCCTGGTTCGCGTGGCCGGCTGGTGCATTGATCGTCGCCGGCCTCTACGGCGGGCTCGTCCTGGCGCCGGCCGACTACCAGCAGGGCGACGCCTTCCGCATCGTATACGTCCATGCACCGGGCGCCTGGCTGTCGATGCTGGTATACGCGACGATGGCTGTCGCCGCGGCCGTCGGCCTCATCTGGCGAATCAAGCTTGCGCATGCGGTGGCGGCTGCATCTGCGCCAGTCGGCGCCTCGTTCACCGTCCTCGCGCTCGCGACCGGCGCCATCTGGGGCAAGCCGATGTGGGGTACCTGGTGGGTGTGGGACGCGCGTCTCACGTCGGAACTGATTCTGCTGTTCCTCTATGCCGGGGTCATGGCCCTGCGTGCTTCGATAGACGATCGCGATCGCGCTGACCGCGCGGCAGCCGTACTCGCAATCGTCGGCGTCGTGAACCTCCCGATCATTCACTACTCGGTGTACTGGTGGAATACGCTGCACCAGCCCGCAACGCTCACCAAGATCGGCAAGCCGTCGATGGCGGGCGACATGCTCTGGCCCCTCCTGCTGATGCTGCTCGGCTTCACGCTGTTCTACGGGGCGATCCTGCTGATTCGCCTGCGGGCTGAAATCCTGAAGCGGGAGCGGGATGCCACCTGGCTGACGACGGAGCTCGCACGATGAACGATATCCTCGACATGGGCCGCTATGGGGCCTTCGTCTGGCCGTGCTTCGCGCTGGCAGCGGTCGTGCTGGTCTGGAATATTGTCGCGGCGCGGCGCCTGCACACCGCCGCACGGCAGCAGGCCTTGCGGCGCGTCGCTGCCAAGGCCGCAGCGTGACGCCGCGCCGCAAGCGGCTGGTCGCGGTGCTTGCAATCGTCGCCGGCGTCGGCGCGGCAGCCGCTCTCGCAATGCTCGCGTTCCGCGACAACCTGCTGTACTTCTACAATCCCACCCAGATCCTGGCGGGTGACGCTCCCAGCGGCCGGCAGTTCCGCATCGGCGGGATGGTCACCGAGGGCAGCGTCCAGCGCATGCCAGGCTCGCTCGAGGTCCGCTTCGTCGTGACCGACTACCGCAATTCGATCCCGGTTCGTTACGAGGGCCTGCTCCCGGATCTCTTCCGGGAAGGGCAGGGCGTAGTCGCCCATGGTCGCATCGGTAGTTCGGGCGAGTTCGTGGCGAATGAGGTGCTCGCCAAGCACGACGAGAACTACATGCCGCCGGAAGTCGCCGAGTCCCTGCACACGCCGACGCCGACTCGGGTATCCGAATGATCCCGGAGCTTGGGCATTTCGCGCTGATTCTCGCACTGCTCCTGTCGAGCGCCCAGGCCGTGTTCGGCCTTGGCGGGGCCGCGCGCGGCAATGCCGCCTGGCTGGCCGCGGCGAGCTCGGCGGTGGTGGGCCAGTTCGTGTTTGTCACGCTCGCATTCGGGGCGCTCACCTGGTCTTTCGTCCAGCGCGATTTCTCGGTTCTCTACGTTGCCACGAACTCGCACTCGGAGCTGCCGACATTCTTCCGCATCGCCGCCGTCTGGGGCGCGCACGAGGGGTCGCTGTTGCTGTGGTCGCTGTGCCTCGCGGGCTGGACCCTGGCTGTCGTTGCGGGCAGCAAATCGTTGGAGGCGCCGTTTCGCGGCCGGGTGCTCGGCATCCTCGGCATCGTCAGCATCGGCTTCCAGCTCTTCATGCTGATGACTTCGAATCCGTTCGCGCGGCTCATTCCTGCAGCTCCCGAAGGGCTCGACCTGAACCCGCTGCTGCAGGACTTTGCGCTCGCGGTGCATCCGCCGATTCTCTATCTGGGCTATGTTGGCTTCTCGGTCGCCTTCGCCTTTGCCTGCGCGACCTTGATCGAGGGCCGGCTGGACGCGGCCTGGGCCCGCTGGACCCGCCCGTGGACGCTCGCGGCCTGGTCGTTCCTGACGATCGGGATTGCGCTCGGCAGCTGGTGGGCTTACTACGAACTCGGCTGGGGCGGCTGGTGGTTCTGGGACCCGGTCGAGAACGCGTCCTTCATGCCCTGGCTCGCGGGCACGGCACTGATCCATTGCCTCGCCGTCACCGAGAAGCGGGGCCTTTTCAAGAGCTGGACGCTGCTGCTTGCCGTGTCCGCGTTCTCGCTGTCGCTACTGGGCACGTTCCTCGTGCGCTCCGGTGTGCTGATCTCGGTGCACGCCTTTGCAACCGATCCCGCGCGCGGGGCCTACATCCTCGCCTTCCTGGCCGTCGCCATCGGCGGCGCACTCCTTCTCTACGCATGGCGCGCGCCGCGACTCGCGTCCTCTGCCGCTTTCGAACTGACATCCCGCGAGAGCTTCCTGCTGCTCAACAACGCCTTCCTGGTCGCGGCGCTCAGCCTGATCCTGCTCGGCACGCTGTATCCGCTGTTCATGGATGCGCTCGAGCTCGGCAAGGTCACGGTCGGCGCCCCGTGGTTCAACCTCATGTTCCTCGTGCCGATGCTGCCGCTGGTCGCGTTGCTCGGCGTCGGCATGCATGCGGCATGGAAGCGGGGAGTGCTGGGTTCGGTGAAGGCCAGGCTTTGGACGGCGGCCGCCTGCGCCATCGCCGGCGGTGTGCTGATCGGGGCGCTGGCCTATGCGGACGTGCGGCCGATGGCGATGCTCGGATTTGCGCTCGCACTCTGGGTAATGTTGTCCTCACTGCTGATCCCGTTCGGACGCCTGCGCGCGCGCCAGACCCTGCCGGCCGCGGTGATCGGCATGGTGATCGCGCACTTCGGAGTCGGCTTGACCACGCTCGGCATCACCGGCGTGCAGTCATTCAAGGTCGAGAAGGATTTCGCGCTCGCGGTCGGGGAGGCCGCCAGCGTCGGCGGCTACGACTTCCGCTTCTCAGCGCTGCGCGACGCGCGCGGGCCCAACTTCACGGGGGTCGAGGCGGAGTTCGTCGTCTCGCGAGCGGGCGAGGAAATCGCCGTGCTGCGCCCCCAGAAGCGCCTCTATAACTCCGGCGGCAACCCGATGACGGAAGCGGGCATCGAAGTCGGCCCGGCGCGCGACCTGTTCGTCGCGCTCGGCGAGAATCTCGGCCAGGGTCGCTGGAGCGTACGTCTTCAGTACAAGCCGCTCATCCGCTACATCTGGCTGGGCGCAATCCTGATCGCGCTCGGCGGCGCGGTCGCTGGACTCGACAGGCGTTACCGCAAGCCTGTGCCCGCACGCATCTCCGATACCGTGGCAGCTTCCGTGCCATGAAACTGCCCCTGCGCTTCCTCGTGCCGGCGTTGGTCTTCGCCGTGCTCGTCGGTTTCTTCGTCGTCGGCCTGAACCGGGATCCGGGCCAGATCCCGTCGCCGCTGATCGGCAAGCCTGCGCCGACGTTCGCCCTCGAATCGCTCGGCGATCCAGCCTGGACGGTGGGGCCGGCGGATTTCGCGGGCCGCCCCTGGCTCCTGAACATCTGGGGGAGTTGGTGCGTCGGTTGCCGCCAGGAGCATGACGCGCTCATGGCGATCGCTGAACAGGGGCGCGTGCCCATGATGGGGCTCAACCTGTGGGACGATCGCGCGCGCGCATTGCGCTGGCTGGCCGAACTCGGCAACCCCTACGTCTCGGTCGCCTTCGACCCGGAGGGCAGGACGGCCATCGACTGGGGCGTGTACGGCGCGCCCGAGACTTTCCTCATGGACGGTTCCGGCCGCGTCGTGAAGAAGCACATCGGCCCGATCACGCTGGAAGTCTGGGAGCGCGAGTTCCTGCCGTTGCTGGCAATGACGAAGGCCAGGCCGTGAATCGCTTCGTGGCACTTCTTGCCTGCCTCGCCCTTGCGCCCCTTGCAGGCGCCGTCGATTCCGGCCAGCGCTTCGAGGATCCCGTCGAACAGTCGCGCTACGAACGCGTGATCCGCGACCTGCGCTGCCTCGTCTGCCGCAGCGAAAGCATTGCCGATTCCAATGCGCCGCTCGCCGCCGATCTGCGCCGCGAGGTCGAGACGCTGATACGCGCAGGCCGCAGCGACGAGGAGATCTACGCCTTCATGACGGAGCGCTACGGCGACTTCGTACTCCTGCAGCCGCCCGTGGCGCCTCGTACCTGGCTGCTTTGGGCGGCACCGGCGCTGTTCCTCGTGGGCGGCATAGCGGTCGTGCTCGTCGTGGTGCGACGCCGAGCGCGTATTGCAAGCGCGGATCCCGCGGCGCTCGACGAGGAGCCTGACCGGCCTTGACCGTATTCGCCCTACTTGCCGCGCTGTTTCTCGCAGCAGCCATCGGGCTTCTCGCCTGGCCACTGGCGGGCCCACGCCGTGCCGGAAGCCTGGTCCCACGCGCTTTCGTCGCGGCCGCCGCGGTCGCGATCCTGCTGCCGTTGGCGGCCGTACTCGTCTATGTCCAGGTCAGCAACTGGGACTGGGATGCGCCGCCGCCGACGCCCGCGATCACGGCGCCGGACCTGCAACGCATGGTGGGCCAGATCCAGGAGAAGCTGGCGCGCGAGCCCGAGGACCCGGAGGGATGGAAGCTGCTCGGTCGTTCGGCAACGGTGCTCGGCAACTACGCACTCGCGCGGGACGCCTTTCGCGAGGCCTACACGCGAACCGGCGGCCGCGATGCCGAGGCGATCGTCGGGTACGCGGAATCACTCGTGCTCGTCGACGAGCAGGAAATCGACGGCAAGGCCGCCGAACTCTTCGAACAGGCTCTCGCGCTTGCGCCGGATAATCCGCGCGCGCTCTGGTACGGCGGCATCACCGCCTACCGGCGCGGCGATTTCGCGCTGGCCGGCCAGCGCTGGGTCGAGCTGCAGAATCACGACCTGCCGCCAGACCTGCGGCAGGTGCTCGCGGAGCGCCTCGCCGCGCTCGAGCAATCCCAGGGGCTGCCGGCTGTGCCGCCGGAGCAGTCGGCCGCCGCGACAGGTATCGAACTTTCGATTGCGATCGATTCCGCACTCGGCGCGCGGGTGCCGCCGAACGCGACGCTCTTCGTCATCGCGCGTCGCGGAGCGGGCGGACCTCCGGTCGCGGTGCAACGACGCCCGGTCGGCGCCTGGCCGGTGTCAGTGCGCCTGAGCGATGCCGACTCCATGCTGCCCGGTATCACGCTTGCGGGTGGCGGCCCGCTCACGCTGATTGCGCGGATTTCCGCGAGCGGCCAGCCCATGGCTACGAGTGGCGACCTGTTTGGCGAGGTCGGGCATGATTTCACTTCGGCCCGTCCGGCGAGCATCACGATAGACCAGATCGTTCCGTAATGGGGCAGGCCGACGTCAGCATTAGTTTCGAGCACATGCCATCGGCCTTCCGGTATTTTCCGCGCGCCGTGTTCGGAGCGCGCCACGCGCTGGTACCCGCAGGATCGGTGGTCCCACGCCTCGAAGGGCGGGTTGATCGCGTGCTGGCCGGCCGCCGGCACCTGGCGCGCTATCGCGAGATCTGCGGCTTCACTGACGACGGCTGCCTGCCGATCACCTATCCCCACGTGCTTGCGATGCCGTTGCAGTACGCGATCCTGACGCATCCGCACTTCGTCGTGCGCATCATGGGGCTCATCCACGTGGCGAACGACATCCACCAGTCGCGGCCGCTGCCGGTCGACCAGGCATTCTCACTTCGCAGCTGGATCGAGGGGCACCGCGAAGTGGATCGCGGGCACGAGTTCGATCTGTTCACGTCGGCGGAAGATCGCGAGGGGACCGCCTGGCTTGAGAAATCGACGCTGCTGGCACGCCGCGCCCCGGGCGGGAAGCAGGTGGCTCGCAGTGCGCGCCAGACGCTGCGCTACGAGAAGCCGGGCGAGGGTGTAGCGACCACAGCAGCCGACGTCGGCGTGCCGCGCGCAGTCGGACGCCGATACGGCTGGCTGTCAGGCGACCTCAATCCGATTCATCTCGCCGACCGCGGCGCAAAGCTGTTCGGATTCGAGCGCGCCGTCGCTCACGGCATGTGGTCCATGGCGCGCACGCTCGCTGCCCTCGGCGCGGATGCGCTCGCGCCGCCAGTAAACGTGCAGGTCGAATTCAAGTTTCCGCTCTTCATGCCGACGATCGCACGACTCGAGCACTGGGACCGGGACGGCCGCCGCGTGTTCGTGCTGAAGGACGTCGAAAGCGAACGTCCGCATCTTGCCGGCTCCGCGCGACGCGACTGAACCCAGATGCATCCACCATTGATCCGCGCGCTGCTGCGGGCACAGCCCGGCGAGGAGCGCGCGGTCGGCCTTTCGTTCGCCTATTTCTTCCTGCTCATGTGCTCGTATTACCTGCTGCGGCCGTTGCGCGACGCCATGGCGATCGAGGCGGGTCTCGAGCACCTGCCCTGGCTTTACGTAGGCACGTTCACGGCAATGCTCGTCCTTTCGCCCGCGTTCGGCGCGCTGGCTGCGCGCGTGCGCAAGGCGCTCCTGCTCCCGCTGACCTACGGCTTCTTCGCCGCGAACCTGCTCGTGTTCTACCTGCTCTTCAAGCTCGTGCCCGATGCGCGATGGCTGGCGGCTTCGTTCTTCATCTGGGTGTCGGTCTTCAACATGTTCGTCGTCTCGGTGTTCTGGAGCTTCATGGCCGACGTGTTCCGGGACGAGGAGGCGAAGCGACTGTTCGGACCGATCGCAGCTGGCGGCGGCACCGGCGCGATCCTCGGTCCGCTGCTCATGCAATTCCTCACGCCGCGCATCGGCGTGGATGCCGTCGTTGGACTTTCGATGTTGTTCCTGCTCGGCACGATGCCCTGCATCCGCGGGCTCGCCCGCTGGGCGGAGGCGAGGCACGGCCGCTTCGTGCTGCCGCCGGACGATCCGGAAGCGCGCATCGGCGGGCGAGTGCTGTCCGGCTTCCTGCTCGTCGTCCGTTCCCCGTACCTGCTCGGCATCACCGCTATCATCGCAATCGGCTCGATCGCGGCGGCGTTCATGTACAACGAGCTGCTGCGCTTCGTGGAGGCGAACTATTCCGGTCTCGCGACTCGCGGAGAGTTTCTCGGTCGCATCGACCTCGCCGTCAATGTCACTGCCTGGCTGTTTCAGGGCCTCGTCGTCGGCTGGCTGATCCGCCGCATCGAGCTGCGCGGCGCACTCGTGACCATGCCGCTCGTGGCGCTTGGGTCCTTTCTCGCCCTCGCCGCAGCGCCAATCCTCATTGTCCTCGCGGCCGGGCAGGTGCTGCGACGGGCTGGTGAGTACGGCATCTGGAAGCCAAGTCGTGAGGTGCTATACACGGTCGTCGACGCGGAGACCAAGTACAAGGCCAAGAACTTCACCGACACCGTCATGCAGCGCGGAAGCGACCTGGTGGGCGTCTGGCTATTCGCCATTTTCCACGGCGCCGGGGTCGGACTCGTGGGGCACGCCTGGATCTGCGCCGCCCTCATGTTGCCTGCCATCGGCATCTCTCTCGGCCTCGGTCGAGCGTTCGAGCGAAAGCGAACGGGCACTTTGCCGCAGCCGACCGGTCCAAGCCCAAACCGATGACGGGAGATGTGCATGGAACAGCCGATCGAACCGAAGCCGCGGCTCACGCGGCGGGCCGCACTTGGACTTTTGGCCGCTCTTGCTGCGCCTCGACTCGCCTTGGGTGCCGCTAACCCGATCGAACGGTCGATACCACGCACCGGTGAAAAGCTGCCCGCGCTCGGGCTCGGCACCTGGCAGGTGCTCGACGTGGCGCAAAGCGGGCCGGAGTACGACGCGGCGCTGGCGGCGACGCGGAGTTTTCTCGCCGCGGGCGGGCGGGTGATCGACAGTTCGCCGATGTACGGGCGTTCGGAAGAACGCGTGGGAGACATCCTCGCGGGAATCGAGCCGGCGACGCGGCCGTTCCTGGCGACCAAGATCTGGACTACCGGGCTAGAAGCCGGAAGGCGGCAGCTCGCGGATTCGCATCGTTTCCTGCGGGCCAAGACGCTGGACCTGGTCCAGGTGCACAACCTCCAGGATCTGGACACGCATCTCGCCACGCTCCGGGCTGCGAAGGATGGCGGCACGGTGCGCTACATCGGCGTCACGCACTACGTCGCGAGTGCGCACGCTGAACTCGAACGCGTGATCAGGCGCGAGAAGCCCGACTTCCTGCAGGTGAATTACTCGCTCGCGGAACCGGATGCCGGTTCGCGCCTGCTGCCGGCGGCACGCGAGCTGGGCGTTGCTGTGCTCGTCAACCGGCCGTTCACGAAGGGCGCCATGATTGACAGGGCCGCCGGACACGCCCTTCCGCCGGTCGCCGCGGAACTCGCTTGCCGCAGCGCCGCGCAACTCTTCATCAAGTGGGTGCTCGGGGACCCCGCGGTCACGGTTGTGCTGGCGGCGACGCGCAATCCGCGCCATGCCGCGGAAAACCTCGAGGCCGCCTCGGGACGTGTACCCGATGCAGGCCAGCGCAAGGCGATCGCGGACTGGCTCGGGCAGCTCAAAGGCTAGGGTGCTCTCCCTAGCGGGGAAGCGGATACTTCCAAATCAGCAAAACCATTCCCCTGAGGAAACCGCCATGATCGACAACGTCAACCAGTTCCTGGGCACGGTCGCCGAGACCGAGCTCGCCAAGACCGCCCGCCGTTCGGCCCGCACGATCTGGAACGCGCACCGCGCCGCGTTCGAGACGACCCGCGTCGAGGCAGGCAAGGTCATTGGTCTGGCAATCGACGAAAGCCAGAAGCTCGCCGTCCGCGTTAAGGCCGGGAAGGCCCCGGTTGCGCGCAAGACCGTCGCCCGCAAGACGACACGCCGCAGCACCCGCCGCGCCGCCTGAGCCCGCCCACGCCGCTGGTGTACGATGGCTTCAGCCCTCGTACACCAGCCGCATGTCCAACCGCCAGAAGTCAGAACCCGGCCGGCGCACGCGCCAGCGCATCCTCGACACCACCCTCGCGCTCTACAACGAGCACGGCGAGCCGCAGGTCTCCACGTCGCTGATCGCCGCTGAGCTCGGCATCAGCGCCGGCAATCTTCACTATCATTTCCGCCGCAAGGACGAGCTGTCCGCGGCCCTGCTCGAGCGTTTCGTCGCCGACTTCGACGCGCTGCTGCCACCCCCCGGCTGGCGCGCGGACCACGTCGAAGATGCGTGGCTGCTGCTGCACCTCCTGCTGGAAACCCTGTGGCGTTACCGTTTCCTGTTCCGCGACCTGTCCGGGATCATGGCGCGCGACCGCCGCGCGGGGCAGCGCCTCGCGACCGTTTTCGAGCGTGCTGTCGGCGTGGCGCGCGGCATCTGCCTCGGCCTGGTGGAGCAGGGCGTCATGACCGCCACCGGGGCCGAAATCGACGCGCTATCCACGAACATTGCCGTCGTTTCGCTCTACTGGCTTTCCTTCGAATCCGCGCGCCATCCCAGGATCGATCTCGAGCGCAACGGCATGGCGCGCGGCGCCTACCAGGTGCTGATGCTGGTGGCTCCATTCCTCCAGGCTGAGAGCCGGTTCCACATCGAGCAGCTCGCGTCCGGGTATCTTTCGAGGGCCTAGGGAGACCCGAATGAAAAAGTTTCCTGCTGCCTGGCTTGCTGCCGGGTTTCTCGGACTGTGTGCGCCGTCGAGCGCGGCGCCGCCGCCAGCGAGCGCTTTCGCCGCGCTGCCGGAAATGTCGTTCGTTCGGCTCTCGCCGAATGGTCAGCGCGTTGCCTGGGCGAATGACCCGGGTGGCAAGCCGATCGTGGTCGTATTCGACCTCGCGACGGGCAAGGACCTGCAGCGCCTGCAGCCGGCAAATGCGCGTGTACGGGACCTGGATTGGGCCGACGACCGCATGCTCATCATCAGCATCAGCCGCACGCTCACGGGCGCGGCGACGACGATTCGAGAGCGCAGCTACGAATTCGAGCGCTATCTCGCTCTCGACGTCGAGAAGCCGGACGGCAAGGCGCAGTCTCTCCTCATGGAGCATCCCTCGCGCGAGAATGTGACGGGCGCGACGCTCGAGTCAGTGCGCGCTGCAACGCCCGGCAAGGTCATGATGTCCTCGCTAAGTTACTCCGAGACGGCGGCCGGACAGGTCATCGGCTCCCGGGTCGAGCAGTCGCGCCGCGATTCCGGCTACGAAGTGTCGCTGTTCGAGGTTGACCTGAAGTCAGGTAATGGCCGCAGGATCGAGTCCGGCTCCGCATTTACGGACGAGTGGATCGTCGATGCCGATGGACGGCCCGTGGCTCGCGTGGAATGGAACCCGAGCACAAGTCAGTTCTCGATCCTTGCCAAATCCGAAGGGAGCTGGCGTTCCATTTTTGCGACCGATGCGTATCGGTTCGATGTCGAGGGTCTTTCGGCCGATCGGCAATCACTGCTCGCTACCAGCGCGCACGGTTCCACCCGCTTCAGGGCCTGGAGTATCCCCTTGTCCAGCGGCGAGCCGACGGTCGCTTTCGAGGACCCAGATCACGACGTTACATCGGTGGTTTTCGATCGCTACAACGGATCGCCGATCGGCTATGCCATCGGCGGATCGAAGCCATTCATCCACTGGATTGAGCCTAAAGCCGTAAACGTCCAGAAGGCGGTCGCGAAGGCATTTTCGGGAAAGGACGTCACGATTCTCGGCCGGTCGGCTGATTCCGGGAGAATCGTCATCGAGGTGGAAGGCGAGGCGCTCGCTCCCGTCTACTACCTCATCGACTTCGCCAAGGGTTCTGCGGACATCATCGGCGACGCCTATCCGGGGCTTTCCGATGCGAAACTCGGCAGCGTCCAGTTCCTGAGCTACAAGTCGACCGATGACTTCGAGATTCCCGCATACCTGACCCTGCCGCCAGGCGTCGAGCCCAAGGCGCTGCCACTCGTCGTCTTCCCACACGGCGGCCCGTACGCTCGCGATACGGGCGGTTTCGACTGGTGGGCGCAGTTCCTGGCAACACAAGGCTACGCCGTGCTCCAGCCGCAGTTCCGCGGATCCCTGGGCTACGGCGCCGAGCTGATGCAGGCCGGACGCAAGCAATGGGGCCGCGCCATGCAGGACGACATCTCGGCCGGCGTGCGCCATCTCATCAACCAGGGCATCGCGGACTCCAGTCGCGTGTGCATCGTCGGGGCAAGTTATGGCGGCTACGCTGCGCTGGCTGGTGCCGCTTTCACGCCTGACCTCTATGCCTGCGCTGCCAGCGTGAATGGCATTGCCGACATCCCGCAGATGCTGGGCTTCATCCGGGAGAAGGGGGGCGGCGAAGAGTCAGATTCGTTTCAGGCCTGGCGCGAACTCATCGGCGATGCGAGCGAACAGGACGTCATTGCTTCCTCACCCAGCCGTTCCATCGATTCGATCAGGACGCCCATCCTCCTGATCCACGGCACCAGCGACACGGTGGTGCCCCCGAGCCAGTCTCGCCGTTTTGCCGAATTGCTCCAGCAAAAGGGCAAGCACGTCGAACTCGTCGAGTTACCCGGCGAAGACCACTGGTTGTCCACGGCGCAGTCGCGCCTCACCGTGCTCGAAAAATTGCAATCCTTCCTGGCCACCAATTTGCACTGAAGCCCTGATCAGGCGGGTCCGATGGAGCGAGTCGCAGATGGCGACGGGTCGGGTGGAGGTGGACGCGGCGCCAAACAGCAGAAAGCAGCCCACTCACGCTTCGTACTCATATACTATATTTACCATAATATACATTATGCGAACTAGGATCCATGACTCGACTGAGGCCTTGTGTACGTGTTCTAGATCACCAGCACACGTCTTGGCGCTCCATCCTCAGCTTGATTTGTGCCAGCTCCATGCCGTCGCTGTGCTTCGACCGTCACCGTTTCGAGTCCGGCGGTCGCCTTGTCGCTCGGCGTCGGGGGATTGAAGTCAGCAGCGTCCGTGCAGGATCGCAATCAGCTTCGCCATGTCGGGTGCCGTGTCGAACTGGTCGCCGTCCTGGCGCGGCTGGTCCCAGCTGAACTTCGATCCCAGGAATAACTGCGCCGAAATTTCCAGCGGCCCGTCATCGTCGAGGGTGCCCGCCGGCACCCAGACATAGCCAGTGTCGCGCAGCGGATTCGGAACCGTCGAACCGCAGTGCTGGCAAAAATGCGAACGGAATCCCGTCGAGCGTTGCCATTTGCCGATCCTGTCTTCGCCTTCCAGCCAGCGAAACGTGTCAGCAGCCGCAATGAGGCCTGTGTTCGACACGGATCCTCCCTGCTTGCGGCACAGGGAGCAATGGCATTGGTAGAGACTGGGAAACGGTCCGTCGACTTCAAACCGGACTGCGCCGCACAGGCAGCTGCCGTGGAGGGTCTGCACGGCTAACCGGGGCTCTGTTTCGCCTGATACCGCTCCTTCAGACGCTCGCGGGCCTCTCTGCGCATCCTTTCCCATAATTCCCATAATGTGTCGCTCCTCTGGAGTACTGCAGGACGGCGATCACGCCGCTCAGCTTTCACCCCATAATGCGCGACAGCCTAGCGCAAAGAACCCGTCATGCGCCTTTCTGCCACCACCGGCCTGTATGCCGTCGTTGCCGTCGTCATCGCGGCGGAGTTGGTACTGCCCGCGGAGCTGCTCGAGTACCGCCGCGCGCTGGCGGCCTCCGAGCCGTGGCGGCTGATTACCGGCCACTTCGTCCACCTGTCATTCCTGCACGCACTGCTGAATTGCGTCGCGCTCCTGCTGCTCGATCGGCTGTTTGCGGACCACCTTAAACCGCGCGAACTATTCGCGATCTTGGGCCTCGCTCCAATCCTGATCTCGCTGGCTTTCTGGACCTTCGTGCCGGAACTGCATTGGTATCGCGGACTATCGGGCGTGCTGCACGCGGTGTATTTCGCGGGCTGCGTGGTCTGGATCGCGACCACCACCGGTCGCGCGCGCTGGCTGCCGGTCGCCGCCCTCATCGGCGGGGCGTTGAAAGTCCTGCTGGAGCAACCCTGGGACTCGAGCTTCCCGGTGCACGAAGTGCTGCGCGTCGCGGTCGTGCCCCAGTCACACCTGATCGGCGCGATTGTCGGCACTATAGCGGGTCTGGTGTTGCGCCAGCGCCGCCAGAAGCCACAATCCAGCGAGCAGCAGCGAGTCCCACGGTAGGGCGCCGCCGCCCCCGCCTCCACCGCCGCCCGGCGGGTTGACCGCAGCGTCGTTGTCCCGATCTCGACGTCGAGGGACGCCGAACCCTCGATCACGGCATTGCCGACGCTCGACAACGTCACCCGGAACGTCTCGTCGCCCTCGTCCTCGGTATCGTTGATGACTGGCACCAGGATCGTCTTGTCGGCCATGTCGCCGGCGGCCCAGTCGAGCGATCCGGTGGTTGCCGTGTAATCGCTGCCAGCGGCCGCGACCAGGTCCGAGGTCGCGTAATCGACGCTCAAGGCGCCTGCGGTGCCGCCGTTGCGGCGTACTACGATGCGCGCGCTCCCGCCGTTCTCGGCGACGGTCTCGGCCAGACCCGCATAGCCGATCCGCCCCGCGTTCTGGGCGAGCGTTGCCGCCTCCTCCTGTAGCAGAAAGAGACCATTGCTGATGTCGCTGATGGCGACGGTGCCGGACGGAAAGAACGGGTAGACGCCCCAGGCACCGTCCGTGCCGGCGCTGTTGCCCGCCGGCGCGAGAAAGGTATCTAGGTGCGCCACTTCGCGCAGCGACTCCGGAACGCTCACGTCGAATATCACCAGGCCGCGCCGATAATGCGAGACGTAGAGGAAACCGCCTTTCACGTAGCCGTTGTGGTCGGTGGACGTGTCCGGACCCTGGTAACTCGCGACGATGAACGGATTGCGCAGATCGTCGACGTTCATCGTGTAGATCTGCGTACGGATGCCACCGAAGATTTCCTCGGTCTCGTCGTGCACGAAGATGCGACGCTGGTTGGCCGTCGGCCAGCCGGAATGCGTGTAGCTCGCGTCCGAATAGGTTGTCGACGACAGCAGGATCGGCGCCGACTTGTCCGTGACGTCCCAGAGGTCAACCGAGTCCTGGTTGAAGTCGACGTAGACCTCGCACGGATTGTGGCCGATGCCGCACTGCGCGGTGCGAGCATCCGTGACCAGGAGACTGGTGGCGTCGTGCACGTACTGCGTGCCGGCCGGCGCGGTGGCGATCAACTGCGGCTGAGCCGGGTCGGCGAGGCTGTAGGCGCGCCATGCGCCGCCAGCGAGGTCGCTGCCCGCGACGTACAGGAACGCCTCGGCGCCAGGCAGTGCCATGTTGGTCGCGTAGTCGATGTTGGAGATGAATGCGGTGTGCTGTGAACCCGTGTCGGAAAGTGTCGTCGCCAGCGAAGCGGTCGCCGGCAGGCCGCCGAGGTCGATGACCTGCAGTCCCGAGTTCGGCGCCTCGGTGGTGACGTACGCATAGGCCCTATAGCTGTTGCTCAGCGCTTCGAAAAACTGATAGATCTTGATCTCGCGCCAGGCTGAGCTGTTGCCGGGGATGGTGACGATTTCGCGGGGACTCGACGGATTCGTGACTTCGACGACCGCCGTGCCATTGCTCAATCCCACGACCGCATACTCGCGATTGTCGTTCAGGTCCACGAAGCCCCAGACGTTCGCCGCCGACGATGGCCCGCTCACAAAATCGTTGAGCGGAATCTGCGCCAGAAAATTCACGTTGCGGCACGGGAACTGGCCGGCAAGTCCCTGCACGCAACTGGCGGCCGCGGCCGACGTCGCCTGCAGGGCCGCCGCCGGGCTGTCGTCGACGATGCCGAGTCGCGCGGACTCGAGGTTCGCGGCCCACTTGAAGCCGAGGTGCATCATCTGCAGGCGATAAATCGGGTCAACGCCGACCAGGATCGTCGGGAACGCGTCGGGATCGCGCTCTTCGAAATGTCCACCCGGCTCGTAGCCGCCCTGGGCGTGGATCGCGCCGAACAGGAAGCGCTCCGGATCCACGCCGGTGACGTCATAAACGCCCTCCGCCACCTTGATCGTGTTGCCGGGTCCCGCCTGGTCGAGCGCGTACAGAATGCTGAGGCAGGGATCGTGGTGTTCGAGACAGTCAGTCGCGTTCGCACCATCCGGCCCGACGAAGCGCGCGCCGCGCGTGTCGTCGTGCGAACCCGCAGGCACCGCCAACAGGATGAACCCCGCGCAGGCCGCACTCGCCGTATGACGCAGTCTAATATTCAGGGCGTGCCCTCCACCAGCGACAGGCTGCCGTTCGATGCGCTCTGCCGGATCGCCCGCGCGACGCGGTACCCCTCCGAGTCGTACCACGCCTTTGCCTGCTCGTAGCTCGGGAATTCGAGGATGACGAGGCGGTTGAAATCGATATCGCCCTCAAGCCGTTCGGAACGCCCGCCCCGCGCGATGAACTTGCCGCCGAACGGCGCAACCGTTCCCGGCGTCAGTTTGAGGTAGTCCGCGTAGCGGGTTGAGTCCCGGACGTCGATGTGCGCGATGACATAAGCCTTCACCTGGTTTCTCCCGATTACCTGACTGCCACCATCGGTATTGTGCTCGACGGGTGCGGTAGCTCGCGCACTTCCGGCGCATGCAGGCAAAACTCCGGCGTCGGCCCGAGTGTCATGCGGCGGCCCCAGAGCGCGCAACCCCCAGCGACCAGCGGCGCCATCGACGACTCAAAGGCGGCATAGCTCATGCCGTCGGGCTTCGCGAGCCAGTAGGCGACCGCCGGCGTGACCGGCTTGCCCATTCGAAGTCCATACAGGCCCGCCGTGCCACGACCTGCCATTGCCGCGACGCGATCGTGCGGCAACTTCCGCGCTTCGCTGACGGCGGCTAGCTCGAGGGCATCGAGCCCGGTCGACGATTCCAGCAGGTGCCAGTCCTCGTAGCCCGCCTGCCCGTTGAGCCAAGGAATCGCGGCCAACCGGTAGGCTCGGACATCCAGCAGGCCCCTCACGCCAGCCCGTTGCAGCGTTTCGTGAAAATCGCCATGGGCAGACTCGTACACCCGCGCCGCGACACCCGCGCGCGGGACGTGCCAGAAAACGTAGGCCAGCAACTACATCAGGCCCTTCTGGCGTTTCTTTTCCCGCTTGAGCGCACGCTTCTCGGTGAGCGTGTGCTGCGGCTTCTTTCTGTCCTCGCGCTTCTTGTCCATGCCTTTGCTCATCGACGAACCCTCCATTGCCTGATCCGCATGATCATACCGCCTGCGCTTCTCATGTCATGGCAGCCGCGCTGACTGCCAGGCCCGGAGTCGCCAGACTTCACCGCTCCTGCTGTAGATGGCCAGGTAACTCGCCTGGAAATCAAGCGCAGCCGGGCCGCTCGCGGCCCTGATGCGCGCGAGACCGTGCACGAACGCGGCATCCTGACCCGAGAAGACCACGCGCCGCCCGGACGGCTCGACCGCGTCATAGCGCAAGCGGCCACTCTGGATGGACTCAATCAACTGCTCGCGATCCTCGATCTTGCCGGTCGAATGCACGTAGAGGAGATCGTCTGCGAACCAGCGCCGCATGGCCATCGCATCCCCGGCGATCATCGCGGCAAACCGCGCATCTTCGGCTGCAAGTACCGCCTCGAGATCGGCCGCGGGGACCGCCGCGCGCGCGAAGTCGAGCGTGAACCCCTTGTCCGCACCATCGCTGACCCGAACCTGAAGTCGCCCGTCCGGCTGGCGCGCGTAATCGAGCCGGCGCGGGAAGTCATGCGCCGGATTCGTGAACACGAGGCGGCCGTTGCCGCATTCGACCAGGCGAAACGCAATGGGCAGCTCGTTGTGCCTCACCTTGGCGAGGTAGAAGACGGCATCGTCCATCTCGACCATGCGCAGCGCTTCGCTGCTCGACTTGCCTGGATCCGCGCGGGACGATTCGATGCCCCTGCCCTCCCAGGTCCCCGGGCCTGCCGGCGTCCAGGTCTCGCGCCAGGTGGTGTTGCTGCTTTCGGCGAACCAATCGCCGAGCAGCCAGTCCATCGAGGCGAGTGAACTGCAGCCCGACGCTGCGGCGGATCCCGCGACCAACGCGAGTCCCAGAACCGACAGCCAGACTGCAAGTTTCTTCATGGATCACTCGTGTGAACGCGGGTCCTGGGCACGTTGCAGCAGGTAGCCATACAGCGCCTGCACTTCCTCGTCGTTGAATTTCGAAAAGCGGGTCCTCGCTATGCCCGACATCATTTCGAGCTGGCGTTTCCCGATGGCAATGCCCGACTTCATGAGCCGCGCGAAGTCTGCCTGGGAGTAGGCGCCGACCACGACCAGATTCGGCGTCGAACCGCTGTCGTCGCCCTTGAGTTCCATGCCGTGGCACTCGGTGCAAGCGGTCGCTGCGAGGTAGCGGCCGCGCCCATACTTGCCCTGCAAATCCTTAGGCGTCAGCCAGGGAGCGTCCTGGGTAATCTCGCGGGCGTAGGCGTAATGCGGATTGCGGATCAGTTCGAAGCGGCCAAGCGGCCCAAAAAGTACTTCAGTCTCCGGGCCGTTCCCTGTCGGCTGCGCACGGAGAAACGCGATGATAAGTCCAAGATCGGCATCCGACAGGTGATGGAACATCGAAGATGGCATGCCGAATGTGCTGGTGCCGTCACGGCGAACTCCATGTCGGATCACGCGCTCAAGCTCAGCGTCGCTGTGCGTTGCCGCGATTCTCGACAGGTCCGGCGCAACCAGGCGCCCGACCCAGGGTTCGCTCCAGAACTCCGCGCCCGAGACACCCTTGCCATGGCAGCCGTCGTTGCAACCGCGGATCGTCGCGAGTCGACGGCCTTCGGCAACTTCGGCTTCGCCGGCAGGTACATGGATCGCACGCCGCGGCACGTCATGCTGACCACGGATAATGCGTTCGCTGAGGCCATAGAGCGCCGCAGGCGCGATGAGTGTCAATGCGATTGCGGCGATCGCGACGCCGCGCAGGATGCGAAGCGCGCGCTTCATCGAGTGCCCATCCTCCGCCCCCTCGTCCCGTCGCATGGTGCCGAGCGCGTTGTATCATAACCAAATGATGGAGAATTCCCCGGGAGGACGGCTGCGCGCCGCCGTCGAGGCCGAGCGACCGCTGCAGGTCGCGGGCACGATCAACGCCTACAGTGCCCTGCTCGCTGAGCGGGCCGGGTTTCGCGCGCTGTACCTGTCGGGAGCGGGCGTCGCCAATGCCTCTTTTGGCCTGCCGGACCTCGGACTAACCAGCCTGAACGACGTCTGCGAGGATGTTCGGCGCATCTGCGGGGTCACCACCCTGCCGCTGCTGGTCGACGCAGACACCGGCTTCGGCGCCGCATTCTCGATCGCGCGCACGACGCGGGAACTGACCCGCGCGGGCGTGGCCGGGATGCACCTCGAGGACCAGGTGCAAGCGAAGCGCTGCGGACATCGCCCGGGCAAGGAGCTCGTGCCCGCGGTGGAAATGACCGATCGGATACGCGCCGCCGTGGACGCGCGCATCGATCCGGGCATCGTCATCATGGCTCGCACCGATGCCCATGCAGTGGAAGGCCAGCAGGCGGCGATCGATCGCGCCGGCGCTTACGTCGAGGCCGGAGCCGACATGATCTTCGCTGAGGCGCTGACGACCCTCGAGGAATACCGCGAGTTCACGCGCGCGCTGCCGGTGCCGGTGCTGGCCAACATCACCGAGTTCGGCCGCACGCCGCTATTCACGACCGCAGAACTCGGCGAGGCGGGCGTGCGGCTGGTGCTCTATCCCCTCTCCGCGTTCCGCGCCATGAGCCGGGCCGCGGAGCAGGTTTACGCCGCCATCCGCAAAGACGGGTCACAGCGCGCGGTCCTCGACCGGATGCAGGACCGCGAGGAGCTGTACGCGGTGCTCGGTTACCACGAATACGAACGAAAACTGGACGAGCTCTTCAGCCGCGACCGGGGACGCAAGTCATGAGCGAGCCTGCCACGCCATCAGGCGGATTCAAGCCCAAGAAATCCGTGGCCCTCTCCGGCGTCGTGGCGGGCAACACCGCGATCTGCACCGTGGGCCGGAGCGGCAACGACCTGCAGTATCGCGGCTACGACATCCTGGATATCGCGGAGTCCTGCGAGTTCGAGGAGATTGCTCACCTCCTGATCCACGAAAAGTTGCCGAATCCGGCTGAGCTCGCCGCCTATAAGAAGCGGCTGCAGGGCCTGCGGGGCCTGAGCCCGCGCCTGCGGACGGTGCTCGAGCAGCTCCCCGCGGCGTCGCATCCGATGGATGTCCTGCGCACCGGAGTCTCGGCGCTCGGCTGCGAGTCACCCGAGGATCCTCGGCATGCGCCGGAAGGCGCCCGCCTCGTTGCGGACCGCCTGGTGGCGTCCGCAGGCTCGATGCTCTGCTACTGGCACCACTTTGCGAGCGGCGGCCGACGCATCGAGGTCGAGACGGACGACGAATCCGCCGGCGGCCATTTCCTGCACCTGCTGCACGGCAAACCCGCGTCGGCGAGCTGGGTGCGAGCCATGCACACCTCGCTGATCCTCTACGCCGAGCACGAGTTCAACGCATCCACCTTCGCGGCCCGCGTGATCGCTGGCACCGGCTCCGACATGCACTCCGCGATCACCGGCGCGATCGGAGCGCTGCGCGGGCCGAAGCACGGCGGGGCGAACGAGGTCGCGCTCGAGATCCAGCAGCGATACGCGAGGCCGGATGACGCAGAGGCGGACATCCGCCGCCGCCTCGCGGCGAAGGAAGTGATCATCGGCTTCGGGCATCCGGTCTATACCGTGGCGGACCCGCGCAATGTGGTCATCAAGCGCGTTGCGGAAAAACTGTCCGGGGAGTCCGGCGACTTCCGCATGTACCGGATCGCGGAGCGCGTCGAGTCCGTGATGTGGGAGGTGAAGCGCATGTTCCCGAACCTCGACTGGTTCAGCGCCGTTGCCTACAACCGCATGGGCGTCCCCACCTCGATGTTCACCCCGCTGTTCGTGATCTCGCGCACCACCGGCTGGGCCGCGCACGTGATCGAACAGCGCGCCGACGGCAAGATCATCCGCCCCAGCGCCAACTACACCGGGCCGGAGCCACGCAAGGTTCCGCCCGCCGAGCAGAGGTAAACGGAAATGAGCCACCACGACATCCGCTCGGCCGAGCGGCCGGCGCCCGATCGCGTGCTCGTCGATATCGCGGCCTACGCGCGCGAGGGAAAGATCGCGAGCGACGTCGCCTACGAGACCGCGCGCTACTGCCTGATGGACACGCTCGCCTGTGGCTTCCAGGCGCTCTCGTTCCCGGCCTGCACGCGCATGCTCGGACCTGTCGTGCCCGGCGCGACAATGGCCGGCGGCGCGCGCGTACCTGGCACGAGCTACGAACTCGATCCGGTCCAGGCAGCCTTCAACATCGGCGCCATGATCCGCTGGCTCGATTTCAACGACACCTGGCTGGCCGCGGAATGGGGCCATCCCTCCGACAATCTCGGCGGCATCCTCGCGGTGGCGGACTGGCAGGCTCGCAAGGCAGCCGCCGAGGGCCGCACGCCGCCGCGCGTACGCGACCTGCTCACCGCGATGATCAAGGCGCACGAGATCCAGGGCGTCACGGCGCTGGAGAACGGTTACAACCGCGTCGGCCTCGACCACGTGATCCTAGTGCGCGTCGCAACCACTGCAGTCGTCGCCGCCATGCTCGGCGGCAGCGAGGAGGAAGTTGTAAACGCGGTGTCAAATGCATGGATCGACGGCGGGGCGCTGCGCACCTACCGTCATGCGCCGAACACCGGCTCCCGAAAGAGTTGGGCCGCCGGCGATGCGACCAGCCGCGGCGTGCGGCATGCGCTGATCGCGCTCTCCGGCGAGATGGGCTATCCGTCCGCGCTCACGGCGCCGAAATGGGGTTTCTACGACGTGCTTTTCGGCGGCAAGCCCTTCGCCTACAAGCAGGGTTTCGGCAGCTACGTGATGGAAAACGTACTGTTCAAGATCAGCTATCCCGCCGAGTTCCACGCGCAGACTGCAGTCGAGTGCGCGATGCGCCTGCACCCGGAGGTCGTCAACCGCCTCGACGCCATCGAGCGCATCGTCATCGAAACCCAGGAGCCAGGCGTGCGCATCATCGACAAGACCGGCCCGCTCGCGAATCCCGCTGATCGCGATCATTGCATCCAGTACATGATTGCGATCCCGCTGATCCACGGGCGACTCACGGCTGCTGACTATGAGGACGCGGTGGCGCAAGATCCGCGCGTCGACGCCCTGCGTGCGTGCATGGAGGTGCGCGAGAACCCGCAGTTCACTTCGGACTACTACGCGGCGGACAAGCGCTTCATCGGCAACGCGATCCAGGTCTACTTCAGGGACGGCACGCGCACGGAGCGCGTGCAGGTGGACACGCCCATCGGGCATCGGCGCCGGAGGGCGGAAGGCTATCCCCTGATGGTCGAAAAATTCCGCGGCTCGCTGTCGCCGGTCTTTCCGGAGAAACAGTGCGCGCGGATCGAGGCCCTGTTCGCGGATCCGGCGCGGCTCGATGCCATGGCGGTTGATGACTTCGTCGCGCATCTCGTGCGCAACTGACGATCGCCGCCCGGGGACTCAGTCCCCGAAGATCGTGAGCTGGCTGCCGTCCGCCTGGCGTCCCCGGCGACCGGTCCGGCCGCCAGCAGCTTTGCGGCCCCTGCCCGGCTGACGAGTCCCGGCCAGGCCCGCGATATACAGAGCCAGGGCTTTCAGCGCCGGCCGGCGCAAGGAATACAGGATGAACCGTCCGTCGGGGCGCGCTTCCAGCACCCCGGTCCGGCTCAACTCCTTGAGGTGGAAAGACAAGGTCGATGCCGGGCAGCGGATGGCCCGGGCAATGTCCCCTGCGGCGACCCCCTCCGGGCCTGCATCGGCCACCCGGTCGAGGATCTGCAGCCGCGTAGGCTGGGCCAATGCGGCCAAAATCGACACCTGTCGCTGGGCTTGAGTCTCGGCCATGGCCCATAGAACCGAATTTCTTGACATAGCGCAAGAATCCGGCCCCCGTCCCCTTCCTTCCCCTAGAAATCGCGCTATATTCGCAACGTATCGATTTGATGTTAAGGGCAACTTCGAATCGATACGCGGTGTTCTCGATTTGGGGTTCAAGACGTTTCGATCGGATTAGAAACAAACAGCATCTGTCAAAGAACCGAGGGACACCGTGAGCGAAGCCGCCTGGGAGAGTCTGCACAAAGCCACACTTGAGCTGGCCAAATCTTCTGCGCTCAAGCAGCGCCTGACTGATGCGTTCACCCGCTATTTGCTCGACCTGCCGACACAGGAGATGCCGGGCGAACTGCGCCAGGATTTCGAGGCACTGCGCCAATCGATGACACGCATCAGGCCACAACAGGGTGAATGCCCGGTGGCCGCGACCGTGCGCAAGATGTCGATCGGGGAAGCGGACGCCTGCGCATCGCGCATCGTCGCGCTGCTCGATACCCTGCACCGCACCAGCCTCGCCGCGGGCTCGCGCCCGAATGGCCAGGCTCAGGCGCGCTCGGCCGGCAACACTGCGTCGTCGCGCGTACCGACGCTCATCAGCGTCAATCGAGCTTGAATTCGATCACGTCCCAGCGCTTCGTATCTTCGTGACGCGCCTGGCGGCGGATCGCATCCACCATCTCGCGCCCGTTCCAGGGCACCATTTCGTCCGCCATTTCGCGAAGTTTCGCCGGCACCGGTTCGGTCGTGCCAAAAGGCTCGAGCACTACCAGCGGCTTTTCCGAGGTCTGGGCATAGAGGCACTGGTACTCGATCGCGCCGGGATCGCGTAGATACAGCGTGGAAAGGACGACGACAACCTCCGCGTCCGACATCTGGCGCCGAAGATCCTCGCGGATCGCTTCTTTTTCCTTGCTGCGGGGCGGCTTGTCCGGCGTCGCAAGGTTCTTGTAGTAGAAGTTGGGCTGGCTCTCGAGGTACTCGAAGACGCGGAAATAGGCCTCGTCAGGCGCAAACAAGTGCGTGACGAAAAGCCGGATGGGATCGTTCTCCTGCGTCAAGTTCGCCGTCCCCCTTTGCAGTGCAGCGCCTAGAATACGCCTTTGGGCTGTTCCCGGGAAACGCACTCCTGATGCGATTGCTCCTCTACAACATCCGCTACGCGACCGGCACGGGTCCAGCGTTCCACCTGCCGGTGCCCGGCGCGGGCTACCTGCGCAGCAGCCGCCAGATACTCGAGCGCATCACCGAATTCATCGCCGAGCGCGATCCCGACATCGTCGGGCTGATCGAGGTCGACACCGGATCGATCCGCAGCGGAATGATCAACCAGGCGGAGTTCATCGCCAGCCACCTGTCGCACTTCTCGACCTACCAGTGCAAGTATGGCGAGGACTCGCTCAACCAGTTCATGCCGATCGTGCGCAAGCAGGCAAACGCCTTCCTGGCCGCGCCGCGCGTGCGCGGCGAGCGCTTCCACTACTTCGAGACCGGCATCAAGAAACTGATCATCGAGCTCGAGCTCGAGAGCGTCGCCGTGTTCCTGGTGCACCTGTCGCTTAAGTTCCGGCACCGACACTCCCAGCTGCGCCACCTGCACCAGCTGGTCCGCAAGCAGAGCAAGCCCGTCATCGTCGCCGGAGATTTCAACACCTTCTGGGGCGAGCACGAGATCTACCTGTTCATGCAGGCTGCGGGGCTGCGCAGCGCCAACGTCGCCGGGCTGCCCTCCTACCCGAGCCGCTGGCCGCGCAAGGAACTGGACTTCATCCTCTACGGGAGCGGCATCATCCCGCGGGGCTTCGACATCCCCGTGGTGCCGCTCTCGGACCACCTGCCGCTCGTTTTCGACTTCGATATCGACCCGGAACTGCTGCGCGCCGCCGACACGCGGGACGCCGCGTCCGCGTGAACCCATTCGCGGGCGCATAATCGGGCATCGCCCGGCCACAGGTATCGAAGGATGACGAGTCCCCCCCAGCACTGGCGCCTCGAGACCGACGCCAACCGCGTCGCCTGGCTGACCTTCGACCTCGCTGGCAGCGGAACCAACACGCTCGGCAGCGCACCGATGCGCGAGCTCGACGCCCTGCTCCGCGAAGTCGAGGCTGCGCAGCCGCTTGCACTCGTGATCCGCTCCGGCAAGGAAGGCGGATTCGTCGCCGGCGCGGATATCACGGAATTCACCGGCCTGACGGACCGCGAAGTGGCCTACCGGCTCGTGCGCACGGGCCAGCAGGTCTTCGACCGTATCGAGGCACTGCCAATGCCCACCGTCGCCGCGATCCACGGATTCGCGCTGGGCGGCGGCCTCGAACTTGCGCTCGCCTGCGACTACCGGGTCGCAGTAGACGACGGCAAGCTAAGCCTCGGCCTGCCGGAAGTCATGCTCGGCATCCACCCGGGCTTCGGCGGCACCGTGCGCGCGCCACAGCTCATTGGCGCCGCCTCGGCGCTCGACCTGATGTTGACTGGCAAGTCCCTGCGCGGCGACGCGGCGCTGAAAATCGGCCTCATTGACCGGCTGGTGCCACGCGAGCAACTGGCTGCCGCCGCGCGAGAAATCGCGTTGCAGGCGCCGCCGCGCCATCGTCCACCGCTCGCACAGCGGGTCTTGTCCTGGCCACTCGTGCGCAGCTTCGTCGCGGCACAGGCGCGCAAACAGGTCGCGCGTCGCGCGCGGCCCGAGCACTATCCAGCGCCTTACGCCATCCTCGACCTGTTCGCGCGCCACGGAGCGGGCGGCGCGGGAGCCTTTGAAGCCGAGGCCCGTTCGATCGCGAACCTGTTCCTGTCCGAGCAGTCCCGGAACCTCGTCCGCGTGTTTTTCCTGCAGAACCGCATGAAGGCGATGGGCGGCAAAGCGGCCCGCAAGGTCGCGCACGTCCACGTCGTGGGCGCAGGAGTCATGGGCGGTGACATCGCGGCATGGTGCGCTTCGCGCGGCCTTACGGTCACGCTGCAGGACCGCGAGATGAAGTACGTCGAGCCCGCGCTCGCGCGTGCACGCGAGTTCTTCGCGAAGCGCTCCCGCGACCCGAAGAAAGCTGCCGAGATGGCGGCCCGGCTGACGCCGGACATCGAGGCAGCCGGCGTACCGCGCGCGGATATCGTGATCGAGGCGATCTTCGAGAATGCTGACGCCAAGCGCGAGCTCTACGCGAAGCTCGAGCCGCGCATGAAACCGGAGGCGATCCTCGCGACCAATACATCGAGCATCGTCCTCGAGGATCTTGCGCGGGGTCTTGCGGACCCCGGCCGCCTGGTCGGGCTGCATTTCTTCAACCCGGTCGCGAAGATGATGCTGGTCGAGATCATCCGCTCCGGCCAGACGCGTGAAGCCGTGGTGGAAGACGCTCTCGCCTTCACCCGCCGCCTCGACAAGCTGCCCCTGCCCTGCCGCAGTTCACCCGGATTCGTGGTCAACCGCGTGTTGATGCCCTACATGACCGAGGCCATGCTGGCCGCGGATGAAGGCGTGCCTCTCGCTTTGGTCGACCGCGTCGCCGTCGAGTTCGGCATGCCGATGGGGCCGATCGAACTCGCCGACACCGTGGGCCTGGACGTCGCCTCGCACGTCGGACGGATCCTGGCCGAGGCATTCGGACTGCCGGTGCCACGCGGCACCGCGGAACTGCTCGCGGCGGGCCATGCCGGCCGCAAATCGGGGCGCGGTTACTACGCCTGGCAGGACGGTAAGCCGGTCAAGCCTAAGGCGGAAGGGCGCGCCCCGGATGACCTCACCGACCGGCTCGTGCTGCAGTACCTCAACGAGGCCGTCGCATGCCTGCGCGAGAAAGTCGTCGAGGATGCTGACCTGCTCGACGCGGGCATGATCTTCGGTACCGGCTTCGCGCCTTTTCGCGGCGGGCCGCTGCACTACGCGCGCGCGCGCGGCGTACCACAGATCGTTGCTCGTCTCGAGGAACTGGCGGCCAGGCACGGTCCGCGCTTCAGGCCCGACGCAGGCTGGAGCACGCTCGGGGAGCGCCGGTAAGGCTATGATAGGATTCGCGCGCGATGGCGCCGGTCCCTCCGGCGGATGCGGATTGAGATGACGCAAGAGAAGCCGGTAGAACTCGAAATACTGCGCAGTTTCAGCCCGCTCGACGGTCTGAAGCGCGAGAACCTGCACGCACTCGCCCGCAAGACGCGCCTGCAGGAACTCGATTCCGGGCGCGTGCTGTTCAAGGAAGGCGAGTCGGACAAGCGCACGATCTACCTGGTCGGTGGCGAGCTCGAACTGCGCGTCGGCGACCGCACCGTGTCCATGCTGCGCGCCGGTACGCCGGAAGCCCGCATCGCGGTGGCCCCCGGCCAGCCGCGGCGCTTCACGGCCCGCGCTTTGTCGGACATCACGTACGTCGCAATCGACTCCGACCTGCTCGACGTCATGATTACCTGGGACCAGACCGGTTCCTACGAGGTCAGCGAGATCTCCGGCGGTGCCGGGAGCGACGCAGACGACTGGATGACGGTGCTGCTCCAGACCAAGGCCTTTCACCGCATACCACCCGCGAACCTGCAGGCCCTCTTCATGCGCATGCAGCACGTCGCCTGCCGCGCCGGCGAGGTCGTCATCAAGCAGGGCGACGACGGCGACTATTTCTACGTCATCACCAAGGGATCGGCGGTGGTGACGCGCGAGACGCCCATGAACCGCGACGGGTTGAAACTGGCCGAGCTCGGCGTCGGCGAGTCCTTCGGCGAGGAAGCGCTGATCTCGGAGGCGAAGCGCAACGCGACGATCACGATGCAGACCGACGGCGCGCTGGTGCGCCTCGGCAAGGTTGATTTCAGGGAGCTCCTGAACGAGCCCCTACTGCACTGGGTGGACCTTGCCCATGCGCGCGAGCTCGTCGGTCGCGGCGCCAAGTGGCTCGACGTACGCTTGCCGTCGGAGTTCGAGACCTTCCACCTCGACGACGCGCTGAACGTGCCGCTCTACTTCATCCGGCTGAAAGTGAAGACCCTCGACACCAAGACTCCGTACATCGCCGTCTGTGATACCGGCAGGCGAAGTTCAGCGGCCGCGTTCCTGCTCTCGGAAAGGGGTTTCGACGCCTATTGCCTGCAGAACGGGATGAGCGGTAACCAGCTCGGGCCGGAGTGATAAAAAGGGGACGCACCCCTTTTTTCGCAACCCCTATAAGACTTACTGCTGCCGCAACAGAAAAAGGGGTGCGTCCCCTTTTCCATCACATCGTGTGCGTAGCCTTGTCCCCGCCGAGCGCCCCAGCGAGGTAGGACTCGATCTTCTTCTGCGTTGAGCCGCGGTCTTGTTCGCTGAACTGCACGCCGATGCCGGCCGTGCGCTTGCCCTGGGCGCCCTTGGGCGTCAGCCAGATGACGCGGCCCGCGACCGGGAGCTTTTCTTCCTCGCCCATCAGGTTGAGGAGCATGAAGACTTCGTCGCCCAGCCGGTAGCTGCTGTTGGTCGGGATGAAGAGCCCGCCGTTCTTCACGAATGGCATGTAGGCAAGGTAAAGCGCGCTCTTGTCCTTGATCGTCAGCGTCAGCAGGCCTGGTTTGGTGGATGGCGCGCGCATTATCAACCCGTTGACTCCCTTGCCCGTCACGCCGACCTGCCGACCAAGGCTGCCAGCGCGATTGCCAGCCCCTCGAACTGGAGCTGTGCATTCAGTGGACCACCTGCCTGCCGCCGAGCCTCGCGCAGCTGGTCCAAAAGGCCATAAGCCGCCTGTATCTTCGTTTCGATGCCAGGCTGCCGCAACCATGGTAAACGATTATTGTTGACCAGATCACTCCCCACGGCCGCCTGCCTCAGGCATTGCGTCAGCCAGTTCTCGAGCCAGACGAGCCGAGCCGCCGGCGAATTCCGGGCGCAGGCATCTGCAAAAGCGACGAAATCGAGCCGCCCGTCGATCGCAGCGGCGATCGCGCTCTGCATCTCGGCGTCGAGCGCGCCGAGCCCGGCGGCCGCGTACTCCGCGGCAAGAAACGGCGCGCCGCCGGCGAGTGCCAGCAACGCCGGCGACCCCTCGCCGATGCCGTGTTGCTTCAACCACTCGAGTGCATCGCGCTCCTCGGGCACAGGAAGCCGCAGCCGCATGCAACGGCTCAACACGGTCCGCGGCATCCGGTCGATGCGACCTGCCGCCAGCACGAGGTAGGTTTCTGCCGTCGGCTCCTCGAGCGTCTTTAGCAGGGCATTGAAAGCCTTGGTGTTCATGGCCTCCGCCAGCGCGATGACCGCCACCTTGACGCCGCCGCGGTAACTGCGCATCGCCAGCGCCTGCGACAACTGGCGCATCTGATCGATGCTGATTTCCTTCTTTTCGGGCAGCACGCCGATCCAGCGAAAATCCGGGTGGTTCCCCGCCAGGAACAGCCGGCAGTCGGCGCATCGGCCGCATGCGTCTGCGGCCGGCGCCCGGCACAGCAGGCGCGCGCCGAGCCAGGTTCCGATCTCGGGCTGACCGGCGCCAGGGCGCCCGGCAAGCAGCAGGCCGTGAGGCAAACGGCCCTGGTCCTGCAATGCCGACAGCTTTTCTCGCAGCGGCACGAGCCAGGCGGCGCCGGCCCGTTCGAGCAACGGCCGCATGGGGGGCGCGAGTGCGGCGTCTTCCTCAGCTTCGGTCGCGGCCATGGCTAGCGTGCGCGCCTGGCGAGAGCGGCATCCAGCAAAGCAGCGACGCTGGCTGCAACATCGGCCTCTGGCCGCGTCGCATCGACGACGCGTACGCGCCCCGGCTCGCGCCTCGCAATGTCGAGATAAGCCGTACGCACCCGTTGGAAAAAACCCGCATCCTCCGCCTCGATGCGATCCTGCTCGGCGCCGCGCACCGCGAGACGCGCATTCGCGACAGTCGCCGGCACGTCGAAGACGATCGTCAGGTCCGGAACCAGGCCCGGATGCGCAATCCCGGCAAGCGCGCGGATCCAGTCCAGATTCACGCCCCGGCCAGCGCCCTGGTAAGCCTCGGTCGCATCGGTAAAGCGGTCGCAGAGCACGCAGCGCCCGGCAGCGAGTGCCGGCCGGATCACATCCGCTACGTGACTCGCACGCGCCGCAAACATGATGAGGAGCTCCGTGGTTGCATCGAGCGGGCCTTGCCCGGGTTCGAGCACGAGTGTGCGCAGTTTTTCGGCGAGTGGCGTGCCGCCCGGCTCGCGGGTCACGAGCGGCTCGATTCCGTGCGCGCGCAGGTGAGCGGCCGCGCGCGCAATCTGGGTCGTCTTGCCGACGCCCTCCGCCCCCTCGAACGTGATGAACCGGCCGCGCACGACTTCAGCGTACCGGAACGCCCCGGCCGGCGCGCAGGTTGGCCAGGTGTCGCTTGACGTTTGCGTTGTGCTCCACGAGCGTTTCCGCGAAGTAATGGCGCCCGTCACCGCGGCCCGTGGCAACGAAATAGAGCGAGCGGGTCGTCGCCGGCCGGGTGGCTGCGTCGAGCGCCTGGCGCCCGACCAGCGCAATCGGCGTGGGTGGAAGGCCCGAGCGGGTATAGCTGTTGTACGGCGTGTCCGCGACCAGGTCGCGGCGCCGCAGGTCGCCGTCGAATCGCTCGCCGAGGCCGTAAATGACGGACGGATCCGTCTGCAGGCGCATGCCCTTGCGCAGGCGGTTGACGAACACGCCGGCAATCAGCGGGCGCTCGTCGGCTGCGGCCGTTTCCTTTTCGACCAGGGAAGCGAGAATGAGCGCCTCGTAGGCGCTGCCGAGCGGCAGGTCCGGGGCGCGCTTCATCCAAGCGTCCTGCAGTTCGCGCCCGAGCCGCACATGCGCCTGCAGGAGCAACGCGCGGTCACTGGTGCCACGTGCAAACCGGTAGGTGTCCGGGAAGAACAGGCCCTCCGGGTGCTTCTCCCGGATTCCGAGCCGCTCCAGCACTTCCGCATCCGCCAGGTTCGCCAGCTCGACCTGGACCCGCGGGTGCGACTGGAGTACCTCGAGGGCCTGACGGAAGGTCCAGCCCTCCGGAACCGTGAGCGTGTGCAGAACCACGTCCCCGGCAGCGAACTGGTCGAGCAGCGTTGCCGGCGTCGTGCCCGGCAGCAGGCGATACTCGCCCGCCTGGATGCGCGTCGCGAGACCTGCGCGGATGCCATGCCGCAGCCAGATGCGGGGCCGGTCGAGGAGACCCGCCTTCTCCAGCTCGCGCGCGACCGCGCCGAGCGACGCCCCCGGAGGGACCTCGAAGGTGACCGGTGCGGTGAGCCCGGCGACAGGAGCTTGCAGCCACTGGCGTTCGTAGTGACGCCAGCCGAGCCAGGCCGCGATCCCCGCCAGTGCGAGAACCGCGAACCCCTGCAGGAAGCTGCTCAGGCGCGCGCGAGCCACGCGTTGAACTCGCGTGCCGCCGGAACTTCGACGAGCGGCTGGCCAGCGAGCGCGCATACCGGCCAGGCGCCGAGCAGCGCGCTGGTCAGCAGCAGCGCCGGGGCTGACTCCACGTCAGCGCGCGCGAGCGTGCGCACCTCGACAGGAGTGCCCTGCTCCGCCTGCCAGGCGCAGAACGCGCGTCGCATGACGCCGGCGACACCGCATTCGTCGAGTCGCGGCGTAGTCCAGCGTCCGTCGATCCGTACGAACAGGTTTGCCTGCGTCGCAGCGATGACACAGCCGCGGTCGTCGCACATGAGTCCCTCGTCCATGTCGCCATCATCCCACTCCGCCCGTGCCATGACCTGCTCGAGGCGGTTGAGATGCTTGAGGCCCGCGAGCGCTGGATTGCGGCCGAGGCTCGTACGGCACCAGCCGACGCGCGCTCCAGCCGACGAGGACGCGGACTGCATCGGCCAGTCCCAGGCGGCGACGATGCGTCTCGGCAGCGCATGCCGTGGCGGCCGATAGCCGCGCTCACCGTTTCCGCGCGTCAGGATCAGCTTCACGACACAGCGCCCATCGATACTTGCCGCGGCAATTTCGTTGCGCAACTGCCCGATATCCGGGGCCGGGAAGCCGAGACGCCGCGCGCCTTCGCACAGACGCTCCAGGTGCCACTCGAGCAGTCGCGGGCGCCCGCCCTGCACGGCGATCGTTTCGAACAGACCGTCGCCGTAGTGCAGGCCACGATCGAGCGGATCGATGCATTCGCCCTCGCGCCCGTCAACGAGGACGCGCATCAATCCTCGCTTCCCAGCGCGCGCAGGAGGCCGCGCGCCTTGGCGCGAGTCTCGTCGAGCTCGCGGGCTGGGTCCGAGTCAGCGACGATGCCCGCGCCGGCACGGAGTTCGATGCTTCCATCCTGGACGATCATGGTGCGGATCAGGATGTTGAGATCGAGGCTGCCATCGAGCGCAAGGTAGCCCAGGGCGCCCGTATATGCGCCACGGCCCTTTGCCTCGAGATCCCCGATCAACTGCATGCAGCGCACCTTCGGGCAGCCGGTAATCGTGCCGCCAGGGAACAACGCGCGAATGACGTCGCCCGGTTCGACATCCACGCGCAACTGTCCGCTCAGGTTCGAGACGATATGGTGCACGTGCGCGTAGCTCTCGACGACCATGAATTCGTCGACCTGCACGGTTCCCGCCTCGCAGAGCCGGCCGAGGTCGTTGCGCTCCAGGTCGATGAGCATCACGTGTTCGGCCTGCTCCTTGGCGCTGCCGGTCAGCTCGGCGATCGCGCCGGCGTCGCTGCTGCCCCGCCGTGGCCGCGTGCCGGCAATCGGTCGCGTGTCGACCCTTCGTCCGCGGACCCGCACCAGGCGTTCCGGGGAGCTGGAGAGCAGGTGGAAGCCGGGCATCCGGGCCAGGCCTGCGAATGCCCCGGGGTTGGCCTTGCGCAGGCGACGGTAGAGGCCCGTGATGCTCCCTCCAGGCGGCATCGGGAGCTGCCAGCTGCGGGCCAGGTTGGCCTGGTAGACGTCGCCTGCCGCGATATGCGCCAGCGCGCGGCGGCATGCCTCCAGGTAGAGCGCCGGATCGTCCTCCTCGACATTCGCATTTGCCGGGTACGGTCCATCCTCGGGCAAGGGCTGGCAATCCGTGAATTCCACGACCAGCCGCACCACGGACCGCTCTGCACCCGCCTCGCCGATCGCAACACTCCCGCCTGTCGCATGGTCGTGGAGGATCGCCGCCCCGACGCGCACGGCGCCCGCAACGAGTTCGAGCGGTGATTCGGGAATTTTCAGGGTTGGCTCAAGCTCGGCGGCAAGCTCGTAGCCGAGGTACAGGATCCATCCGCCTGCGAACGGCCAGGGCGGCGGCGGCGCCGGGCCGCGCTCATCGCGCCACCAGGAATTCAGGCGCGCGCAGAAACCATCACCTGTGCCCGGGCCCGTGATCTGACCGCGCCGATCCAGTTGCAGTCGCTTCCCGGGATCGGCCAGGAGCAGGCTGAAGCGGCCCAGATCCCCACCGGATGCGGCGCTGTCGAGAAAGGCCGGATAAAAGTCCGGACTCCGGCCGTGAAGCGCCAGCATGCGGTCCGTGGCGTCGGGAACGAGCGGCAGTTCCTGCAAAACGGGAGTCCGCGGCAGCATGCCGGCCGGTCTCGCGTCAGCGCAGCGCGCGGAAGATCAGCGTCCCGTTGGTGCCGCCGAACCCGAAAGAATTGCTGACGGCGGTGTCGATCTTCATCGAGCGGGCCGTGTGCGGCACGTAGTCGAGGTCGCATCCCTCGCCCGGGTTGTCGAGATTGATGGTAGGCGGGGCCACCTGGTCGCGGATCGCAAGCACGGCGAAGATGCCCTCGACCACGCCGGCGGCGCCCAACAGGTGCCCGGTCATCGACTTGGTGCCGCTGACCGCCAGCTTCGCGGCATGCGGGCCGAATGCGTTCTTGATTGCCGTCGTCTCGGCCACGTCGCCGAGCGGCGTAGACGTCGCGTGGGCGTTCACGTGCTGGACCTCGTCGGCATTGATGCCGGCGTCGCGCAGGCTGTTTTCCATCGAAAGCCTGGCACCGGCACCGTCTTCCGGCGGCGCGGTGATGTGGAAGGCGTCGCCGCTCATTCCGAAGCCGATCAACTCCGCGTAGATGCGCGCACCGCGCTTCCTGGCTGTCTCGAATTCCTCGAGGACCATGGCGCCCGCACCGTCGCCCATCACGAAGCCGTCGCGATCGCGATCCCAGGGCCGGCTCGCCCTGGTCGGCTCGTCGTTGCGAGTCGACAGCGCGCGAGCCTGGCTGAAGCCGCCGACTGAGGTCGGCGTCTGCGCCATTTCGGCGCCGCCGGCAATGATGACGTCCGCATCGCCATACTGAATGGTGCGCATGCCGATTCCGAGGGCATGGGTCGAGGTCGTGCAGGCCGAGATGACTGCGAGATTCGGCCCGGTGATGCCGTACATGATCGACAGGTGTCCCGAGATCATGTTGACGATCGAGGCCGGAATGTAGAAAGGCGAGATTTTCTTCGGCGATTTTGTCTCGAGGTACCTGGCGTAATTGTCCTCGATCGTCGCGAGGCCGCCGATGCCGGCGCCCATGATGAGGCCGACCCGTGAGCGGTTCGCGTCAGTCACCTCGAGGCCGGCATCCGCAATGGCCTGCACGCCGGCCGCGACGCCGTACTGCATGAACAGGTCCATGCGGCGCGCTTCCTTCGCCGGCATGTACTTCGAGACGTCGAAGTCAGGAATGCTGCCCGCAATGGTGCACGGGAAGCCCGTCGCATCGAACCGCGTGATGGGGCCGATGCCGCTCTTGCCCGCGAGCGCTGCCGACCAGCCTTCGGCAACCGAGTTGCCGAGCGGCGTCAGCATGCCGAGACCCGTGACGACGACGCGCCGCTTGCTCAAGTGGCAGACCTCAGACTGGAGAGCGGCCACGGCGCGAACCCCGGCCCTCTGGCCGGGGCTCGCGCGCAGATGGCATCAGGACTTGGACTGGTGCTGGACGATGTAATCGATCGCCTGCTGCACCGTGGTGATCTTTTCGGCATCCTCGTCAGGAATCTCGGTTTCGAATTCCTCTTCGAGCGCCATCACGAACTCGACTGTATCCAGTGAGTCGGCACCCAGATCGTCCACGAAGGACGCGTCGTTGGTGACTTCCTCGTCCTTCACGCCGAGCTGCTCGGCGACGATCTTCTTGACCCGTTCTTCGACTGTGCTCATCGGTTTGATGTCCCTCACCTTGTGATGCCCAAGGGCGCTCGCCGGCCCGCGGGGGTCGCCATTCTATGCCACGGACCCCCCACTGGCTACCACACGCCTTTGTTACATGCTGTTTCTCATGGCTTTTTCAGGCCATGTGCATGCCGCCATTGACGTTCAGGGTCTCGCCCGTGATCCAGGCGGCACCGGGGCCCGCCAGGAAGCAGACTGCCTCGGCGATGTCGGCAGGCAGCCCAAGGCGCCCGAGCGGGATTTGCGCAGCGAGTGCCGTACGCTGGGCCTCCGCGAGCGACCTACTCATGTCCGTGTCGATGAAACCGGGAGCGACCACGTTGACCGTGATGCCGCGCGATGCCACTTCCCGCGCCAGCGAGCGGGTGAAGCCGCCGATGCCCGCCTTGGCGGCACAGTAGTTGGCTTGGCCGGGATTGCCGATCAGCCCGACGACCGAGGCGATATTGATGATGCGACCCTTGCGCGCCTTCATCATGCCCCGCAGCACTGCCTTGCTGAGCCGGAAAACCGAGCCGAGATTGGTCGAGATCACCGCGTCCCAGTCCGCCGGCTTCATCCGCAGCAGCAGCGTGTCGCGCGTGATGCCCGCATTGTTCACCAGGATTGTCACGGCGCCCTCGCGAGCCTCGACCTCCGAGATCGCGGCCTCGCAGGCCGGTCCATCACCGACGTCCAGGGTGATTCCGCGCCCCGCGGCGCCCGTCGTGGCGAGTGCCGCGTCGATCGCGGTGACTCCGGCCGCACCCGTGGCCGTACCGACGACCGTCGCGCCCTGGGCGGCGAGCGCGAGGGCGATGGCCTTCCCGATGCCGCGCGATGCGCCTGTGACGAGGGCAATCTCGCCCTGCAGTGGCCGTGTCGTCATGCTGGCTGGCTCCCGGTTGCGGCACGCGCCGCGTCAAGCGTTTCGGGCGAATCGATTGCGTGGAGTGCGAGATCACGCCCGCCGGGTGCGCGCCGCGCGAGGCTAATCAGGACCCTGCCGGGTCCGCACTCGAGGAGCACACTTGCGCCCTCCGCGACCATCGCAGCCACGATAGCCGACCACCGCACTGGATTGAACAGCTGGCGGTAAAGGCCATCGCGGATGGATTCGGCGTCGGTGTACAGACCGCCATCGAAGGTGTGCACGCGAAGCAGCGGCGGGCGGATGTCGAGATCGCCGAGGCGCGCCTTGAGGGCCTCGGCCGCGGGCTTCATCAACGCGCTATGCGATGGGACGGAAACAGGCAGCAAAACGGCACGCTTGGCTCCGCGCGCCTTGCAGGCCTCGATGGCGCGCGCCACGGCCTGGGCATCGCCGGCAATGACCAGTTGTCCAGGCGCGTTGTAGTTGACCGGCTGCACGACGGCACCCGCTGCCACTTCGGCACAGGCAGCTTCGATCTGGGCGTTGTCCAGGCCGAGTATCGCCGCCATGGCGCCCGTTCCGGCGGGTACAGCCCGCTGCATGGCTTCGCCCCGGAACCTGACCAGATCCACCGCAGCGGCGAAATCAATGGCACCACCGGCCACCAGCGCGCTGTACTCGCCAAGACTGTGCCCCGCGAGCAGGACAGGCATGCCCCCCCCATGAGCCAGCCAGGCTCGCCAGGCAGCGATACCCGCTGCCAGCATGGCAGGCTGGGTCCGCTCGGTTTCGGCGAGCCGCGCCTCGGGGCCCTGCTGACAAAGCGCCCAGAGGTCATAGCCAAGCACCGCCGACGCCTCGGCAAAGGTCTCCTGTACGACGGGCTCGGCGGCGGCGAGCGTCGCCAGCATGCCCACTGACTGCGAGCCCTGGCCCGGAAACATCATTGCCAGCTTCAAGGACTTCCCCTGCCGTTGCCTGCCCGGATTATAGGTTGAGCGCGGCTTCACACTGCGCGCCTGCCGGAGGGGTCCACGCGAGGTGACCTGTTATCATTAGGACCGTTCAGGAGAGCCGCATCATGCTGATTTCACGACGCGAATCGGGCTTCACGCTGATCGAGATCATGGTCGTGCTGGTAATCATCGCGATCCTCGGCGCCCTGATCGCGCCGCAGATTCTCGGGCGCGTGGACGAGGCGCGGATCACCGCCGCCAAGCAGGACATCCGCACCCTGGGCACGGCCCTCGATTTCTACAAGATGGACAACTTCCGCTATCCGACCACGGACCAGGGCATGGTGGCGCTCGTGCAGAAGCCAGACGACCCCGCGGTGCGCAACTGGCGGGCGGGCGGCTACCTCAAGTCCACGACCATTCCAAAGGATCCCTGGGGCAACGAATACCGCTACCTGCAGCCGGGCAGCAAGGGCGGTGACTACGACCTCTATTCCTTCGGCGCCGATGGCGAGCTGGGCGGCGAAGACGCCGACGCCGACATCGGCAGCTGGAACCTCGAGTGACCGACTGAGGGCTTGCGGCGATGCCCGTCGCCCGTTTGCGCCGCCCGATGCGCGGCATGACGCTGGTCGAAATCCTCGTGGTCGTGCTGATCATCGGCATACTCGCAGCGCTCGCGACGCTCTCGATCGGCCTGCTCGGCGACGACCGCGAGATCGAGGACGAGAGCAGGCGGCTCACCGACGCCATCGCCCTGCTACAGGAACAGGCCCAGCTCGAGGGGCGCGACTACGGCATCCTGCTGGAGACCGCAGGCTACGAATTCCAGCGCTTCGACGCCTTCGAGCAGCGCTGGGTGACGGTCGAAGGAGACCCCGCCCTGCGCGTCCGCGAACTGCCGCCCGACCTCGCCTTTGAGCTTCACCTCGAGGGTCGCGCGATTCTCCTCAGGCGCGAACCCAATCCCGACGCGCGCCTGCCACAACTCGTCGCCTGGGGCAGCGGGGACATGACTCCTTACCGGCTTGCGATTGTTCGCAAGGGCGGCGGAGGTATCACGCTGGTCGGCGCGGCCGACGGCAGCATCGAAATCGAGCGCAGCGATGAACTGCCCTGACCAGCGCGGATTCACCCTGGTCGAGGTGGTGGTCGCCCTCGCGATCGTTGCGATCGGCATGATGGCCGTGTTCAAGACGATCGGCGACACCGTGCACAACGTCACCGACCTTCGCGACCGCACTTTCGCCACCTGGATCGCCGACAACCGGATCACCGAGGTTCGCATCTCGGGGGAAATGCCGTCGGTCGAGGAGACGGCCGGGGAAGTCGAGTTCGCGGGGCGCAGCTGGCACTGGGTCACGAAAGTCTCGCAGACTCAGGTCCAGGGCCTGCGCCGCATCGACGTGAGCGTACGCCGCGGGGAAGACCCGGAGAACGCCTCACTGGTGGCCCTCGCCGGCTTCGTGGGCGCCACGGCGACCGCCTCTCCAGCTTCAACCGTCGACTGGCACGAGTACGGCGGGCCACAGGGTCCGGGTGACGAGGACGAAGAAGGCGAAATCGACGACGGGGGCCAGGACGGCGACGACCAGGAAGATCCCGAATGAGCGCGCGTCGCAGGTCGCGCGGGTTCACGTTGCTCGAGATTCTGGTCGCGATGGTGATCCTCGCCGTCATGGGTCTCATGGCCTTCCGCGGGGTCAGCGAGGCGCGGATCGCGGTCGAGAATGCCGAGGGCCACCTTGGGCGGCTGCGCGCGGTCCAGCGCAGCGTGCAGTTGATCGTTTCCGACTTCCGCACCTTGACGCGCCGTCCGGTGCGCGAATCGATCGGCGACGGCTACCGCGCGACCCTGCTGCGCGATCCGAACTCCGTCGCGCTCATCGAACTTTCGCACGGCGGCTGGCCGAACGGCGCGGGCACGCCGCGCGGCACCGCGCAGCGAGTCGTGTATCGGCTCGAAGAAGGCAAGCTCCTGCGCGAACACTGGACCGTAATGGACGCGACGCTCTCGACGCCGCCGGTACGGCGCGAACTCCTCGACCGGGTGGAACGCGTCGAGTTCCGCTACCTGACGGGTGGGCGCGAATGGATCGCCGAATGGCCCCCCTTCAACAATACCGCCGACCTCGGCTTCTACATGCGACCGATCGCCGTCGAGATCACGCTCGTGCTCACCGACTTCGGCGAGATCCGCCGCATCGTCGAAGTGCCGGGATGAAGCTGCAGCGCGGCGTCGCGTTGATCACAGCCATCGTCCTGGTTGCGATCGCGACCATCCTCGCGGTCCATATCGGCACGCGCGCCGCGCTCGACCTGCGGCGAACCGCCGGGCTCGCCGCGCTCGAACAAGGCTGGCACGTGGCGCTCGGCGCCGAAGCGTGGGGTGCTGAAGTGCTCAGCGACGATCTCGACGATTCCGAGATTGATCACCTGGGCGAAGCCTGGGCTCAGCCGCTGCCGGGCCTGCCGATCGACGGCGGCGAGGTGCGCGGCGCGCTCGAGGACATGCAGGGCCGGTTCAACCTGAACAACCTGCTCGATGAGAACCGCGTGGCCGACGAAGCCAGTATCGCGCGCTTCGAACGACTGCTGCTCCTGGTCGGCGCGCAGCAACGCTGGGCGAGGATCATGGCCGACTGGCTCGACGAGGATACCGTGCCGGGAATTCCCGAAGGCGCGGAAGACGGCACGTATCTTTCACAGAATCCGCCCTATCGTGCCGCGAACGGGCTGGTGGCGACGACCACCGAGATGATGGCGCTGCCCGGAATGACGCGCGAAGAGTTCGAGCGCATCCGGCCATACGTCGCCGCATTGCCGGTCGGAACGACGATCAACCTCTGCACCGCCAAGGCGCCGTTGCTAGCGGCGCTCGTCGAGGGCGGCACCGACTTCGGTGACGCGGAGCTGCTCGCCGCAAACAGGCGGGATGGATGCTTCCCGACCAGCGCGGACCTGCAGGCAACGCTCGATGCCGGTGCCTGGCTGGCGCTTGATGGATTCGTGTCCGAAAACAGTGACTGGTTCCGCGCTGTGACAGCCGTGCGTATTGGCACCTCGGAATTCACGCTGTACAGTCTGATCGAGCGCAACGGGCCTACCTCCATCCGGACCGTATTGCGCTCGACCGGCACCGAGTAGGCCTCATGAACCAGTTCCTCGTCCTCAGGCTCTCCAACCCGATCAGCTGGGTGATCGTTGACGGCGATGGCGGCCGCCTCGGGCCCGTGGCCACGGGCGCCTTCGCCGATGCCGCACCCGTCGCCGGCGAGCGCCAGGTCGTCGTCGTGGCACCCGGCGCCAGCGTCACGCTCGCGCGGCCCGAACTGCCCGTGAAAGCCGGCGCAAAGATCGCGCAGGTCGTGCCCTACGCGATGGAGGAATCGCTGGCCGGCGAGGTAGAGCAGTTCCATTTCGCCATCGGCGCGACCGACGATGCCGGCAGTACGCAGGTCGCAGCGGTGCGACGCGAAGAACTGCGCGGCTGGCTCGACGCCCTTTCCGCCGCGGGCATCGAGCCTCTGACCATCGTCCCCGACACGCTCTGCATGCCGGAGAATCCTGGCAAGACCGTAGCAGTCCTCGACTCGGGACAGTTGCTCGTGCGTGCGCCCGGCGGCCTGCCGGTCGCGCTGGACGCCGAGCCGCTGACCGAGGCGTTCGCGCTCGCGGGCCTCGAGGGCGAGGATCGCCACGTGCAGCTCTACGTGGCGCAACAGGACTGGCAGTATTCGCGCGAGATGATCGAGGCGCTGCGCGAGGTGACGGGCAGCCTCGACCTGCAGATCCTGCCCGACGGCGCACTGCCGCTGATCGCTTCCGGCGCCGTTCGCCCGGGCACGCTCTCGCTGCTGCAGGGCGAGTTCGCCCGCCGCACCGGCTGGCGTGCCGAGTGGCTGCGCTGGCGCGTCGCGGCCCTGCTCGCGATCGCCGCCCTGGTCCTGTTCGTCGGCGTACGCGCTTTCGATCTCGTCCGCCTTCATGCAGAACAGCGCCGTCTCGACGCCGCCATCGAGCAGGCCGCGCGCGTCGCCATGCCCGACGTCGAGCGCATCGAGGATGCACGCACCCAGGTCGAACAACGGCTCTCGGGTGCAGGCGCCAATGACCCGCAGGGCCTGCTCGCGCAGCTCGCGGCAGTGGGCGGCGCGCTGGCCGGCGCGCCGGGACCCCGGCTCGAGTCGCTCGGCTGGCGCGACCGCGCCCTGGAGCTCGGTCTAATCGCACCCGACACGGACTCCATCGCGCGTTTCGCACAGGGCATCAACGAGCGCGGTCTCGCGGCAGACGTGACATCGACCACCAACAGCGAGCAGGGAATCCAGGCGCAGGTACGAATTGGCGCGGGAGCCGCGGAATGAAACTCCGCGACTGGTATTACGCTCTCCCGGAACGCGAGCAGCGCACGGCGATCTGGGGTGGTGCGGCCGCGGCCGTGCTCCTGTTCGCAGCGCTGGTCTGGCAGCTCGGGGCCTCGGTCACGGCGACCGAGGAGCGCGTCGAGCGCCGACGCCAGGACCTGGCGTTCATCGAAGCGGCGACCCCGATCCTGCAGTCCTTGCCTGCGTCGCGCCCCGGCGAGTCGCTCACCATCGCCGTCGACCGGATGGCGCGCGAAGGAGGCCTGTCAGAGCAGCTCGCAGGCACCGAGCCCGCCGCCAATGGCGCGCTGCGCGCGCGCTTCACGGGCGCCTCCTTCGATTCCCTCATGCTGCTCCTCGCACGCCTGCAAAAAGAACGCGGCGCGCACGCGGAAACGGCAAGCGTCTCGGCCACCGACGCTGCGGGCCTGGTCGACGCGACGCTCGTCATCCGCGGCCCCTGACGCAATGGCGAAGCGTGGCGCCTACGTCGCGGCAGGCCTTGCCGCTTTCCTGGTCTTCCTGATCGCCATGGTGCCTGCGAGCCAGGTCGCCCGGCGCCTGCCGTCGGCTGTCGCACTCGACAGCGTGTCCGGGACAATCTGGTCCGGCCGCGCACGCACCGTCGCGGTCGACGGACGTCCGCTCGGGGCACTGGACTGGTCCTGCCGTCCGTGGCGCCTGCTCCTGCTCGAATGGTCCTGCCGCATCGGCCTGCAACCGCCCGGCGGTGAAGTCGCTGGCGAGTTCACCGGAGATTTCGCCGGCAACCTCATCGGCCGCGGCATCCGCGGCATGGCGCCGATCAACAACTTCGAGGGCATCGCGACACCTCGCGGCTGGACCGGCAAGCTGGAACTGGACCTCGATTTGCTCACGGTCGAGGCGCGTCGTCCGGAGGCGGCGACCGGCCGCCTGTTTCTGCGCGGCCTGCGCGCCCCGGGCGCGAACGGCGAACGGCTGGGAGACTTCGAGCTGGTCGTTGGCGAGGGTTCGGTCGGCGGGGCGACGCTCAATGGGCGCCTGCGTGATCTCGGCGGACCGCTGCGGGTTCGCGGGGCGATCGAGCTGTTCGAGGACGGCCGCTATCTGCTCCGCGGCGATGCGGCGCCGGGGCCGGGCGCCGGACCCGCGATCTTCGACACGCTCGACTTCCTCGGCCCACCGGACAGCCAAGGACGCCGCCCGTTCACGATCGAGGGCACTCTCTAGATCTCGCGCCAGGCATCCATCAGCGGAAAATAGAGGCCGGCTTTCTGCGGCCGATCCGGCTCGAGGGTTCGCATCGCCTGCGCATAGCGCTCGAGCTGGCCACGGTAGCGCTCGAGCTCGCGATCCAGGAAGGCCTCGCGATCGCCACCCTCGTGCCGGCTCGTCTTCCAGTCGACGATCCAGCGCACGCCCTCCGCGTCGACAAAGGTGCGATCGATGCGCAGGCTCTGCACCACGCCAGCAATCCTTGCGGTCACCGCGAGCTCGCTGGCGGCGTCGCGTGTGCTGGAGTCGAGCAGCCGGCCGGCAAGCTCGCTGCCCAGGAGTCCACCGATGGCGTCCTGCGTACGCGCGAGCGCCTCGGGCAGGTGCGCCTCGTCCACGCCCGCCTCGCGCAGCAATCGGCTCCAGGCGCCAGGTCGCGCGGCCAGCGCCTCGCGCGGCTGTCCCGTACGCGCGAGCCGGTGCAGCTCGAAATGCACCACTTCTCCGACCGCCGTTGCGATCACACCAGCCCAGTCGAAATCAGGACGGACCGAACTTTCCGCTTCCCCGAGGATGCGCAGGGCCGGAGCGCGCGGCAGCGCCTCGGGTGCGGGCGCCGTCCAGGCCAGCGGCAGCCGCATGAGCGGGGGCGCGGTGAGGCGCGGTCGGCCAGTCGCGCGCGTGGTTTCCTCCCGGGGCGCACGCGCTGCCAGTTCGCGCTCGAAATCCGCAACCACGACCGGCCAGAAGAAGCGCAGCAGGCTGCCGCCGCGTGGTGGACGAAGTTCCGAGACCTCTGCCTTGCGACGGGTCCTGGCGCTTCCGACCAGGTGCAAAACGCGCCGGGCGCGGGTGACGGCTACATACGCGACGCGCCCGAGCTCGTACATTTCCCGCTCCGCTTCGAGCGTGCGCATCCAGGTTTCGAGTGGATCCGCCGCCCCGGCGTCCTCGCCCGACTCGCTGCGGCTGCCGAGCACGACGCCGCGGCGTCCGGGCCCGGTCGCGATCGAAGTCCAGTACAGCAGGCGGCGATCGCCGGCGGGTGCCGCGCGCTGCAGGTCGGGCACGATCACGATGTCGAACTCGAGGCCCTTTGCCTTGTGGATCGTCATGATCTGCACGGGCGCATCGTCGCGGCCAACGGGCGACGCCCGGATGCTCTCCACCGAGACTTCGATGTCGGAGATCTCGGGCCAGGCGCCGGACTCCGACTCGAGCCGATCGAGTGCGCCGAACAGCAGTTCCGCATTCACCAGATCGGAAGGATCTTCGACGGTCGCAGGCCCTCCTAGCCCCAGCCAGGCGGCCTTGAGCCAGCTGCCGAGCGAGCGTCGGCCTCGACGGGCCAAGGCCGGCAACAGCGCCGACTGCAGGCGGGCGAGTCGCGAGGCGCCGTCCGGCGACAGTCGCGCTTGCCGCGCCGGATCCGCAACCAGGGACGGGATGGTCGCGTTCGCCTCGTCGCCGGCCAGGACATGCAGGTCCTCGAGAGTGAGGCCGCACCAGGGGGCGCGCAGGACCGCGAGCCAGGCCGTGCGATCACCGGCATGGAGCAGGCTGCGGACCAGCGACACGAGGTCACGGATCGCGGCGCGGTCGGCGAGCGACTCGAGATCGATGCCGCGATAGTCGATGTCCTCCCCCTTGAGCGCGGCGACCAGTGCCGGCAGCGAGGTACGCCCGCGCACCAGGATGGCGATACTCGGGCGCGGGCCGGACGGGGCCGAATCGAGCGCGCCGGCGGCTATGCGCGCGACCTCGTCGCCCATTTCGCGCTCGTCCGCGTCCAGCAGCGCGTGCACGCAGATGGCGTCGCCCGGTTCTGCCTCGTGCACGGGCTGGGCGGGTGAATAGCGCACCGCACCCCGCTCGAAATCATCGGCAACCGGCAGCAGCGAAGCGAAGCTGGTGTTGACCCAGTCCACGATCGCGCGGCTCGAGCGGAAATTGCGCCGCAACCGCAACGGGACGAGCGGCACGTCACCGATGCCCTCCCCGGCTGCCTGCAGGAACAGCGTGACGTCGGCCTCGCGAAACGCATAGATGGATTGCATCGGGTCGCCGACGCAGAACAGCGTCCGACCGTCGCCGCGCTGCCAGCCGGCCAGCAGCAACGCCAGCAGCTGTTCCTGCGCGGGCGAGGTGTCCTGGTATTCGTCCACGAGCAGGTGATGGATGCGGTAATCGAGCGCAAGCGCAAGCTCCGTCGGCGCAGCGTCGTCGCGGAGCGCGTCTCGCGCAGCTGCGGCGACCGCCGAATGGTCGAGGCTGCCGCGTTCTGCGAACAGCGCAATGAGTTCCGCCACCGCATGCGGCAGGACCGCGACCAGCGCCTCGATGCGTTCCCACTGCCCGTCCGTCAGTGCGGCGGGCGGCAAGCGGCGGATCCGCTGCAACCGCGCCACCATTCCGTCGATGCCCGCGAGCGTCTCGAGTTCGTCCTTCATGTGCTGCTTGAGCGCCGGCCAGGGCGGGCCCTCAGAAGCTGCAAGGAAGCCCTGCTTGCGGTCCACGGTCTTGCGGACCGCAGGACTGCTTGCCGTGAGCAGGACGTTCGCGAGCGCCGACCACTGCGGCACGGCTTCCCCCCGGGCCTCCGGCAGCGACTCGAGCCGGGCAAGGGGCGTGAGCGGACTTGCAGCGCCGCCCGCGGCCGCGGCCATCCGCAGTACGGCGAACAGGTCCGGCGAGAGAGCGGTTGCGAGGCTGTCCCGCACGCGCGACAGCTCGGCTTCGAGCGCCGCCTGCAACAGGCGGTCGATCCCCGCGCGCAGCCGTCCGCTGTCCGGCTCTGCGAGCAGCTTGGGTAGCCAGACCTCCCGAGTGCCAAGCATGTCGGCCAGAAGACTCGCCAGCCGGCGCGGCTCGTGATCGAGCGCGCGGGCGAGCCGCTCGAGCGGCGGGGTTCGTTCGTCGCCCGCTTCCAGGGCTTCCACGAGCCGCCGCGCGGCCTCGCGATAGAGCGGCCGCGCATCGTCGACGAGCGTGGCCGACAGGCCGATCCGGGCGGCCAGCGGAAGTCGCTGCGCAAGCCAGTGATTGAGCCCATCGATGGTCTGCACGTGCAGTCGCGCCGGGTTGCGTTCGAGATCCCAGCCGCGCGTGCGGCTCTGCGCCAGCGCGGCTGCGGCCAGGGCGTGCAGTTCCTGCTTGTGCGCTGGCGCGCCTGCCACAAGCGGACGACCGGCGTCAGCCAGCGCGCGCACGATTCGTTGCCGCATCTCGGATGCCGCCTTGCGCGTGAACGTAATGGCGACGATTTCCTCCGGGCAGTTCACAGTGGCGAGCAAGCGCAGGTAGCGGAGTGTCAGCAGGCTGGTCTTGCCGGAGCCCGCGGGAGCCTGGACGATGAACGAGCGGCGCGGGTCGATGGCCTCGCGCCGTGCATCGGCGTCGTGATCGATTTCAGCTCTCATCGCCCGCCTCCACCGGCACATCGTCTCGGGCAAGTGCCGTATCCACGCGGCACAATCCGCCCAGGTGGCAGCGCCGGCAGGTGGCCGCCGCCAGCTTCGGGTCAACGATGGCGCGCCCCGCCGCGAAATCGCGCGCGAGGGCGTCGAGCCAGGCCCACCAGTGCTGCGTGATCGCGGGCCAGTCGAAGCCCTTCTCCTTGTCCTCGGTCAACGCGAACTTGCGAGCCGGCGTGATGCCGTCGAGCGTGATCGACTCCTCGCCGACGCCCACGAACCGCGCGCCCGCGCCATTTGCCTGCGCGAGTGCGATTGCGCCGGGGCGGTCCGGATGGAGCACGGCGTACAACGGCAATTGCGGTGCATCCATGCGCGCACCACGCCAGGCGGCGGTCCCGGTCCTGCCCGTCTTGTAGTCGATCACGACATGCGAGCCGTCTACCGCATCGACGCGGTCGACCCGCAGGCGGAACTCCAGTCCCCCGAGCTGGCCCACCAGTTCGCGCTCCGTCTCGACGACGGTAAACGGCGCGCGGCTACGCTCGATCGCCAGCAAACCGCCGATGGCGCGGCACTGCCACTCGCGCTCGAGACCACGGGATCTCGCGCCGACCGCAGCTGGCAACGCATCGGCCATTGCGCACTCGACGGATGCCGTCACGCGCTGCTCGCAATCCGCGCGCTCGAGCGCCAGCAGGGCTGCCTGGGATTTCAGCCCGGCCCAGAATTGATCGAGCGCACGATGCAGGATGATGCCGCGCACGCGTCGGTCGATGCCCGCCTGCGGCTCCTCGAGCGGCGCGGCGCCGAGCCGCAATTCGCCGAAGGCGCGAAACGGACAGGCCGACTGGTACTCCAGCACACGGACACCCCCGGCTGCCCGCCCGGCCGCGAGCGCAGGTGCCGGATCGTCAGCGACAACTTCGAGCGTCGCCGCCTTGAGCTGCAGCGCCGCGCGCGATGGACGCCTGCCTGGCGCTGCAAGCCCGGCAAGGCTCGCCGGGATGAGCGGCGAGCCCTCGACGTCCGTGTCGTCCACGCGCGACGGCCATGACAGGACGAGAGCCGCAGCCTGGGACTGCCAGGCATCGACGACGGCCTCTGCGTCGCGGATGCAGCCCTGTGCGGTCGCGAACGGCATGCCGAGACGCCGCTGCGCGTCGATCGGCAGGAAGGGATCGACGCGTACCGGGCGCGGCCACACGGCCGAAGTGAGGCCTGAAACCCACAGGCTGTCGAAGCCAAGCCCCGGGTCATCCCAGCGATCGAGGACCAGGACTGCGGGTTCGCCACCCTCGGGCTGGAATGGCGCGGCGGCCAGGTCGCGCAGTTGCGCGAGCGCCTGGGCGCTCGTGAGCGGACCAGCCAATCCCGAGAGACTCGCAAGCTCGCGCAGCAGCTCGCCGAAACGCCTGGCAGCCTGCCAGTCTGAGGACTCGAGTGCGTCGGGCGGGCCAGGCCATCCCCAGGCGGCGAGGCAATGACCGAACGACTCGGCCCAGGCCGCTGCATCACGACGGGCGGGTCCGGCACCAGCCGCCGCCGCGGACTCGAGCGTCGATGCCAATACGGGCGCAGCGCCGTTGCGCGCCTCGCGCGCCAGCGCGACAGCTTCGGTGGGATGCATTCGCCCGTCGCGCCGCAGGCGCAGGTCGAGGCGGGCGCGGGCTTCCCGCTCCTCGTCGCTGCCGGCAACGTACGCGCTCCTCAGCAAGCGAGTTGCAGCCGTCCAGTCGGCACCGCCCTGCGCATAGCGAAGCGCATCGAATGCGATCTCGATGACTGCCCGTGCAAGCAGTGGCGGTCCGCCCGCCAGGTCGAACACGCGCTCGCGGGGCGCGCCCGGCAACTCGAGCTCCGGTTGCAGCGCGGCTTCAAGCGCACGCTCAAGCCCTCCACGCTGCTGCGCGAGGTCGGGGACGATGATTCCGTGTACGCCGTCAGGCCGCTCGGAGAGCCGGTCCTGGAGCCAGGCGATCATCGTCGCCCGCTCGGCTTCTGGATCTGCAGCCGCGTGTCGCGAGCCGCCGCCGGAGCCACCTCGGCCTGGATGCGACTCCCGTTCAACCACCCAGCCATTGCGCGCGAGCGCGTCGAACAGCGCGGCCTCGGCCGGCGCAGGATTCCGGAAACCGGCCAGCAGTATCGGCGCGCTGGGCGGCGGCAGCGCATTCCCGGCGACGATGCGCCGCGCAAGGTCAACCGCATCGAAGCTGCCGCGCCCTTCCAGTTCGTGCTCGACGGCACGTGCCCAGCCGACGAATGCCTGCTGGTCGCGCGTCAGCGGCCAGCGTGTGAGTCCGGCGACCTCACCGCCGTACGCCCGCAGGAGCAGCCAGCTGGCCCGTGCCCGCGTGCCGATCTCGGCGGGATCGATGAGACCCGGCGCATCTGCCGCGACGCGCTGGCGCCAAAGCCAGTTCACCGCGATCGCAGGCAATGCGACCGGCATGGATGTCCGCTCCGCGCCCGCCGATCGCCAGGCGTCGGCGAGCCAGGCGGAAAGCGGGAGCACCTGCGCCGTCGGCCAGGCCGCGCGGCCCGCGGTAATCTGCGCCTGGTCGTGCAGCCGACGCAGGATTCTTGCCTGCCGCAGGTCTGCCGTCAGGATCAGGCCCCCGGCATCCAGATGTGCCAGGCAGCGATGGTTCACTTCCATGCCGCAACTCCGATACTCGGCTGCGAGCTTAGCCGGTGAACGGGCTCAGGGCGTGAGCCGGCCCTCAGGCCAGAGCTGCAGGCGGCAGTCCTGCCGGCCACTCAGCGGCACGATGGCAGGCGACCGCTCCACCGCCCTCCAGTCCGTGCAGTGCCGGCAGTTCGGAGCGGCAGCGCGATATGGCGTACGGGCAGCGCGCTGCAAACGGACAGCCGCGGTCCGGCAATCCGGGTGCCTCGTCGATCGTGGGCACGGAGCGCGCGAGTAGCCGGCGCGCCGACGCCGGATCGACCGCGGGCACCGAGTCGAGCAGCAGGCGCGTGTAGGGATGCCGGGGCGACTTCAGGATGGCCTCGCGCGCCCCCGACTCCACAATGCGCCCGCGGTACATCACCAGGACACGCTCGGCGAGTCGTGTGACGACGGCCAGGTTGTGGCTGATGAAGAGGCAGGCGAGCCCGCGCTCACTCCGGATCCGGGACAGCAGGTTGATGATCTGCCCCTGCACCGAGACGTCGAGCGCGCTCACGGGTTCATCGCAGACGATGAACCGCGGATCCACGATGAGTGCACGTGCAATCGCCGCGCGCTGGAGCTGGCCGCCGCTCAGCTGGTGCGGGTATCGGCCTGCAAGCTCGGGGGCGAGTCCCACCTCGGCGAGGATGGCCGCAACGCGCGCGGCGCGCGCCGCGACCGATACTTCCTGCGCGAGTGCGCGCAATGGCTCGGCGACGCTCTCGGCAGTCGTCATTCTCGGGTCGAGGCTGGCCTGGGGATCCTGGAACACGAGTTGCAGCTCGCGGCGCAGCGGGCGGAAGGCGCTGCGCGACAAGGCGTCGATGCGCGCGCCTCTCCAGTGGATCTCGCCCGCCGCCAGCGGTACCAGGCCGAGGATCGCGCGGCCAAGGGAGGACTTGCCGCTGCCGGATTCTCCGACCAGTCCGACAATCTCGCCGGCCTCAAGCGCAAGGTTGACGCCTTCGACCGCGGCGAAGCGGCCGCCCACAGCCCCGGCATGTGGATATGAAACGCGAGCCTCGCGGACTTCGAGAAGCGCGCTCACCGGATCTCACCCTGGGTACGCGGAAAATGACAGGCGACACCCTTCACGATCTGGTCCGCGAGCGATGGATCCGCGCTGCGACAGCGGTCCGTTCTCCCCAGGCAGCGCGGCTCGAAGCGGCAGCCCTGGATTATCTCTCCCGGCCTCGGCGGCGAACCCGGGATCGTGGCGAGCTCGCCGCGGTCGCCGAGTCGCGGTACCGCCGCGAGCAGGCCGGCGGTGTACGGGTGCCGGGGGTTGGCGAGCAGTGCCTGCGCCTCTCCGACTTCCACGAACCGCCCTGCGTACATGACGGCAATACGGTCGGCGAGCGCCGCAACGACGCCAAGGTCGTGCGTGACGATCAGGAGCGCCATGCCGAACTCGCTGCACAGCGAAGCGAGCAGCGCCATGACCTCCGCCTGTACCGTCACGTCGAGCGCGGTCGTCGGCTCGTCCGCGAACAGGATGCGAGGCTTCGCCATCAGGGCGAGCGCGATCGCGACCCGCTGCCGCATCCCACCCGAAAGCTCGTGCGGATACTGCGCCAGCAACCGGCCGGCGTCTGGAAGGCGGACACGGCCCAGCATCGCCGCGGCTTCCTGGAGCGCCACGCGACTGGAGACTCCGCTCGCCGCCATCGTCACCTCGGCAAGCTGGTCACCGATGGGCCGATGCGGCGTCAGGCTTCCTGACGCATCCTGGAACACGAACCCGATGCCAGACCCGCGCGCCTGCCCGGTCGCGCGCGCGTCGCCCAGCAGCTCGCGGTCGTCGAACCGCACGGATCCGCCGGGACGGCCATTGGCCGCGAGCAGGCCCGTGCAGGCGAGCAGCAGCTGGCTTTTGCCGGAGCCGGATTCACCTACGATCGCAAGCCGCTCGCGCGGCGCGACGGATAGATCGACGCCGTCGACGGCGCGGAACGTACGTTCGCCTGTGAAGTCGACGGTAAGTCCGCGCACCTCGAGGAGCGCGCTCACCGGTCCCTCGGATCGAGGGCGTCGCGCAGGCTGTCGCCCAGGAAGTTGAAGCAGAACACCACGAGCATCAGGACGGCCGCCGGCACGGCGAGCATCCACGGCGCAGTCTCCATCTCGGCAGCACCGTCGGCGATCAGGTTGCCGAGGCTCGCGAGCGGTTCCTGGATGCCGATGCCGAGGAAGCTCAGGAAGCTCTCGACCAGGATCACTTGCGGCAGCGTAAGCGTCGAGAAGACGATGACCGGCCCGAGCAGATTCGGCACGATGTGGCGCGCGACGATGCGGGCGGGACCGGCTCCGCCAACGATGGCCGCTTCGATGAACTCACGCTCGCGCAGCGCCAGCGCCTGGCCACGCACGATGCGGGCCATCGTCAGCCAGCCGAATGCGCCGATCGCGACCAGGATCGTCAACGGGCCGCGCCCGAAAACCACCGTCAGGATGATCACGAAGAAGACCTGCGGCAGTGAATAAAGTACGTCGACGAAGCGCATCATCAGCGCATCCGTGCGGCCCCGGCGGAAGCCGGCGATCGCGCCCCAGGCAACGCCGATCACGAGGCTCACGATCGTGGCGGCAAGCGCGATCGCCAGCGACACGCGCAGGCCATGCAGGGTACGCACGAGCAGGTCGCGGCCGAGACGGTCGGTACCGAGCCAGTGTCCGGGCGCCTCGAATGGAGACACCGCCATGTGCGCCCAGTCGATCTCGTCCTCGCGGTAGTCGAGGAATTGCGGGCCGACGAGTGCTGCGACCACCAGCAAGGCAAGCATCGCCGCGCAGGCCATCGCCAACCTGTCGCGCATGAGCGCCGCGCGCGCCGCGTCCCACAGGCTGCTGCTCACGAACGGCCCTCCCGCCGGATGCGCGGATCCAGCCAGGCATAAGCGAGGTCCGCGAGCAGGTTGAGCGCGATCATCAGTGCGGCATACACGATGACCATGCCCATCACCAGCGTGTAGTCGCGGTTCAGCGCGCCCTGCACCAGGTGCCGCCCCATTCCGGGCAAGCCGAACAGCGTCTCCACCACGAGCGAGCCCGCGAACACGGCTGCCGCCGCCGGGCCCGCAAAACTGACCACGGGCAGCAGGGCGGCGGGCAAGGCGTGCCGCAGGATTACCGTACGCGCCCGCAGCCCGCGCGCGCGGGCTGCGCGAACCCACGGCGTGCGCAGCACTTCCAGCAGGCTGCCGCGCATGAGGCGAGCCACGAATGCGATCAGCGGGAGCGCGAGCGCGACCACCGGCAGCACGAGATCCGACGGACGTCCGGGCACCCAGCCGGCGACCGGCAGCCACTGCAACCAGATGCCGAACACAAGGGCGAGCAGCGGCGCAATCACGAATACCGGGACCGAAATGCCTGCCACCGCGAGGGCCATGACAAACCGGTCGGCGGCACCCCCGCGCGACAGGGCGGCCCAGATGCCAGCCGGTATGCCGAATGCCAACCCAAGGAGCATCGCCAATGCGCCGAGCGCGAGGCTTACTGGCAAGCCGTCGGCGATCAGTTCGCCGACCGTGAAGTCGCGGAACCGGAAAGACGGGCCGAAGTCGCCGTGCAACAACCCCTGAACATAGCGGCCGAACTGGACGTAAGTCGGCTGGTCGAGGCCATAAGCCGCCTCGAGATTGGCGCGAATCTCCGGTGGCAGCGCCTGCTCCTCGTCGAACGGTCCGCCCGGCGCCAGGCGCGTCAGCAGGAATGACAGCGTCACGACCAGCGCAAGCGTCGGTATTGCGCCAAGCAGGCGCCTGAGGACGAAGGCTGACGTCGACATTCCGCGGCCTTTGGGATTATCTCCCAGAGTATGCCTGAGATAATATACCTAACTCATTGAATATAAGCATGATGTAGAACGCAGGTGGCCCGAATCCGATACCATTCGCCGCAGACAACGGAGTGGCGACATGCGCAGAATCCTGGTGGGCATAAAACGCGTCATCGACTACAACGTGCGCGTGCGCGTACGACCCGACGGCACGGGCGTCGTGACGGATGGCGTGAAGATGAGCGCCAACCCCTTCGACTCGATTGCGCTCGAGGAAGCACTGCGCCTGCGCGAGCGTGGCGAGGCCGATGAAGTCCTGGCGGTCAGCGTGGGGCCCACCGAGGCGCAGCAGCAATTGCGCGACGCGCTCGCGATGGGCGCCGACCGCGCAATCCTGGTCAAGGCCGATGCCACACTCGAGCCACTCGCTGTCGCCCGCGCGCTGCTCGCGCTCGTGAAGCGCGAGACGCCACGGCTCGTCATTCTCGGCAAGCAGGCCATCGACGACGACTGCAGCCAGACCGGGCAGATGCTTGCTGCGCTCTGGGAGCGCCCGCAGGCGACCTCCGCTTCAAAGCTCGAGGTCCAGGGAGAGGTCGCGCGCGTGACCCGCGAGGTGGACGCCGGACTCGAGACACTTGAAGTCGATCTGCCCGCCGTGATCACGACCGACCTGCGGCTGAACGAGCCGCGCTACATCAAGCTTCCCGACATCATGAAGGCGAAGAAAAAGCCACTCGACGTGATCGAGCTCGCTGCGCTTGGCGTCGACGCCGCACCGGAACTGAAGGTGCTGAAGTTCGAGGCGCCGCCGCAGCGGCAGAAAGGGATCATGGTCAAGGATGCCGGCGAGCTCGTTGCGGCACTCAAGCAGAGGGGGCTCACCTGATGGACCGCGTCCTGGTCGTTGCCGAACATGCCGACGGCAGGCTCAATGCCGCCGTCGCCAAGTGCGTAGCCTGCGCCGCCTCGATACCCGGCGCGGAGATCCACGTCGCCGTCCTGGCCGTCGACGGCACGGCAGTTGCCGCCGCCGCCGCCACGATCCAGGGCGTCGCACGCGTGTTGTTGGTCAAGAATGCCGCCAACGAGCCCGCACTTGCCGCCGTGCTGGCGCCGCAGCTCGCGAAGCTCGCGGCAGGTTACGCGCTCGTGCTCGGTCCCTCGACCACCTTTGGCAAGGACCTGATGCCGCGCGTCGCCGGCCTGCTGGGCGCGCCGCAGGTCAGCGACGTGATGGCGGTTGAGTCCGCCACCCGTTACCGCCGCCCGGTGTATGCCGGCAACGCGATCGCGACCGTCGAGGCCCCGGTCGGGCGGCAGATCGTCGCCACGGTGCGGGTCGCCTCCTTCGCGGCGGCGGCCTCGGGCGGGTCCGCCCCGGTCGAGGCGGTGGCGATCGACGTGCCGTTGCCGGTATCCACCCGGTTTATTTCCGTGACGGCGGCGCGCAACGACCGCCCGGACCTGCAAACGGCTGCACGCGTCGTCTCCGGCGGGCGGGCGCTCGGCAGTTTGGACAACTTCAAGCTGATTCAGGGACTCGCCGACAAGCTGGGCGCCGCGGTCGGCGCTTCGCGCGCAGCGGTAGATGCCGGATTTGCGCCGAACGAGCTGCAGGTCGGGCAGACTGGCAAGATCATCGCACCGGAGCTCTACGTCGCGATCGGGATCAGCGGCGCGATCCAGCACCTCACGGGCATCAAGGATGCGCGCACCATCGTCGCGATCAACAAGGACGCTGAGGCGCCAATCTTCGAGGTCGCTGACTTCGGCCTGGTCGGCGACCTATTCAGCCTGGTGCCGGAGATCGAGAAGCTGCTGTAGTCGCGTACACCAGCCAGAGCGACAGGGCGATGACCACCAGCCAGGTGCCGGCCGTGCCGTAGAACCGGCCGAAGCTGCGGCCGGGACTGCCCGACAGGCCCGCCGCGTGCAGCAGCCGGCTTACGATCAGCAGGGCACCCGCGCCATGAACAGACGCGGCCGGCAGGCCCGTGATCTCCGCCAGCACGAGCATCAGGACCGCGAACGGCACGTACTCGGTGAAGTTCGCCTGCACCCGCACCGCCTGCTGCAAGCCCTCCTCGCTGCCGGTCCCGAGACCCACGCGAAAGCGCCGGCGTGCCCGCACGACCTGCACCGAAAGCGCGATGAGCATCAGGCCGAGCAGGCCCGCGTACAGGAACGAAGCTGGTCCCGCGATCACGGAAGCGCCGCGAGCAGGTGCTCGGCGCTCGAGACCTCGAATTCGCCGGGCGCCTCGACGTGCACCTGCTGCACGACGCCGTCCTCGATCACGAGCGCGAAGCGCTGGCCGCGCAGGCCCATGCCGAAGCCGCGGGCGTCCAACTCGAGTCCGAGCGCGCGCGTGTAGTCACCATTGCCGTCGGCCGCCATCACGACGGAATCGCCGACGTTCGACGACTTGCCCCAGGCGTTCATGACGAAGACGTCGTTCACGGCGAGGCAGACGATCTCGCCGACACCCTTGTTGCGTAATTCCCCGGCCTTCTCCACGAAACCCGGCAAGTGCTTCGCACTGCAGGTCGGCGTGAATGCGCCTGGTACGGAAAACAGCACTACGCGGCCCTTGCCGAGCAAGTCCGCGGCCGTCACGTTCATCGGGCCGTCCGCGCCCATTACTTTCAGCTTTCCATCGGGAATCCGTTCGCCTGCCTTGATCGTCATCTGTGTTCCTTTCCTTGGTGAAATCAGCGGGTCGCGCGACGCGCGCCCGGAAACTCTCCCGCCTTGGACAGCAGGCCCGGCACCACGTGGCCGACGTGCTGTTCGATCCAGCGCGCAGTGTCGATCGCGAGTCCGAGATCGACGCCCGTTTCGATGCCCATGCGGCTGAGCATGTAGACGAGGTCCTCGGTGGGAATGTTGCCCGTCGCCGCCGGCGCGAAGGGGCAGCCGCCCAGGCCGCCCAGGCTGGCGTCGAGCACCTGCGCGCCCGACATCGTCGCCGCATAGGCGTTGGCGAGCCCAGTGTTGCGCGTATTATGGAAGTGGCCGCGCAAGGGCATGCCGGGAAGCGCGGCGGCGACTTCGCCAAACATTTCGGTCACCTGCCCCGGCACACCGACGCCGATGGTGTCCGCGATCGCAATTTCGAACGGGCCGCCTTCGGCCACGGCGCGCGCAAGCTCCACGACGCGCGCGACAGGCACCTCACCTTCGAAAGGGCAGCCGAACGCCGCCGAGATCGTCACCTGGGCACGGATCCCGGCGGCTTGCGCGGCAGAGGCGATCTCGCACCAGGTGCGGACCGATTCCACGCAGGTCACGCCCTGGTTGCGCCGGTTGAACTCGTCCGTCGTGAATACCACCATGCCGATCTCGCGGCAGCCCGCGGCGGCAGCGCGCTCGAATCCCGCCCGGTTCAGCACCAGGCCGACATAGCTGACGTCGTCACGGCGAGGCAAGGCCGCCAAGATGGCCTCGGCGTCGGCCATCTGCGGAACGCGGCGCGGATTGACGAAGCTGGCGACCTCGATGCGGCGGATACCGGCCTCGAGCGCCCGGCGGATGAACTCGAGCTTGACCGGCGTCGGTACCGAGGCGGCCTCGTTCTGCAGGCCGTCTCGTGGCCCGACCTCGACGATCTCGATGCGGCGCGGCGCTGGCATGGCAGGGAATTGTATACGCAAAGGCCGCGGCGATTTCGCGCCGCGGCCCTGGCTCGAATCGCAGGTCGCGGGATCAGCCCGTGACGCTGGTCCAGAGGTCTGCAACGCCGCGCGTCTTGGCGTTCGCGGCCGCCGCGGCGGTGAACGCCTTCTTTGCCTCGGCAGGCTTCTTGCTGTTGGCCAGCGAGATGCCGAGCATCATGTTGACGTCGTCGGCGCGCTTGAGGTTGCCCTTGGACACCGCGCGCTGCGCGGCTTCGCTCGCCTTGGCGTAATTTTTGAGCGTGAAGTAAGCCGTCGCGAGCTTCGCTTCCGGTTCGCCAGTCTGGATCGCCTTGGCTTCGGCTTCCTGCTGCGGCAGGGTCGCCTTGACGCGGTTCATCTGGCCCTTGGCATCCGCCAGCAGGCGATTGTTGCGGTCGTCTTTCTTGATCACGCCCGCCGCCATGCCCTTCTCGAGCATTGCGACCGCTTCTCCGGGGCTCGACAGGTCGAGTGCGGTCTCCGCGTACTTTGCAAACTGGTCGCCCGCGAGCAGACCCTTCGTGGCGCCAAGGCGATAGACGTTGATCATTACGACCGGGTCGCGTACCGACGCGACCTCGTAAGCGCTCGCGAGCTGCTTGAACGTGCTCTGCTTTGGCGCCACGGCCATCAACCGGTGCAGCGTCTGCATGCGTTTGGCGTCGTTCTTGGTCTCGAAGTACGCCGAATTCAGCATCTCGAGCAGAGCGCCATTCTTCGATGAGCGGCCGGCCTTGTCGTTGGCCGCGATCGCGCGTTCGAGGGTCGTGGTCGCCTTGCCGTAGTCGCGTAGCTGCATCTGGCTCGTCGCCAGCAGCGTCAGGTCATCGGCCGTCAGCGCACCCTGCGCGCCCAGCTTGTCGAACGCCGCGGCGGCACTGCGGTAGTCCCGCAGCGCATAGTGCGTCGTCGCCTTCAGGCGCAGCTTGCGCGTAAGGTCGGCGCCGGTCACGCGGCCGGTCGCCAGGCGCTCATCAACGGTCGCGAGCACCAGCTTGTGGTCCTTCGCCCCGCTTGCGGCCCAGATCATGAGCTCGTTGATGCCCTGCTCTTCCTGCGGCGACAGCGGCGCCTTGGCCTTGGCTTCCTTCAGGAGCCGGATGGCTTCGCTGTAGTTGCCCTTCTTGCCGGCGTCCTGCGCAGCCTGCGCCTTGTCGGCAAGCTCCTTGCGCCAGCCGCCCTGCGACTGTGCGACAGAATCTGCCGGCAGCGCCACCAGCGCGAGCCCGGCAACTGACAGCGCGAGGTATGCCGCCATCGCGCCGGCACGGATCTTCGAATGCTTTGCCATCATCAGTTCGTTCTCCTGCTCAACCGGCCGCCGGGGCAGTATCAACACGCGCAATACGCGCCAGCCACAATTCTGCGATACGCCCGAGGTGACTCCCCGCCGGGGCCGCCGCCTTGGCTGCCTCAAAGGCTGCACGCGCCTCGTCCTTCTTGCCGAGTTCCACGAGTGCGGCGCCGAGCAGCAGGTTTGCGTCGTCGAGGCGCGTCACGCCACCTTTCGCAATGCCGCGGCGAATCGCCTCGACCGCCTGAGCGTAGTCGCCGGTGCTGAAGAAGCCGAGGCCGACCTTGACGTCGACCTCTCCCTTCGGGTTCTTGGCCGCCGCGGCAAATTCGCCGGGAAGCGTCTTCTTGTCGGCGGCGACCGCCGCCTTCGCCTGCGTCACGAGCTGCTGATTGGTGCCGGCATTCGGCACGACGCCGTCCTTCATGCCGCGCTCGAGCCCGCGCTGGGCCTCACCCGGACTGCCGGCAACGAGCGCCGTGTCCGCATAGTTCAGGTAAGCGCCAACTGTGGCGAGACCACCGGCGGGATCATTGGCCGCGACGCGGTAGGCGTTCAACATCACGATTCGGTCGTCTTTGGACTGCGCCTGGTAGAGCGCGACGATCCGGCCGTAGTACTCCTTGTCCGGGTACTCGCCGACAAGCTCCTCCAGGTTGGCGAGCCGCGAGGCGTCGTCCTTCATTTCGATGAAGCAGCGGTCCCGAAGCTGGAACCACATCTCCTTGGGCTTCGCGTCCCTGGTTCTGGCGAGATCGATTGCCTTGCCGAGGCTCTGGCAGGCTTCCGGAAACTGATTTGCCTGCAGGTACAGCCTTCCGAGTGTCTCGTACTCGTCAGCTTCCACGTCCGGCGTTGCGTCCACGAACTTCTGGAAATTCTCGAGCGTCTTGGCGGTGTCCTTTTTCGCGCTGTAGTGGGCAGCGAGCTGCCGATGCATCGCCCCGACGTTCTCGGGCTCGGCGTAGCCCTTGGCGAGGAAGGACTCGATCGCGGCAGCAAACGCGTCCAGGTCTCCGACGCCCTGAGTCGCCTGCAGCCGCCAGGTCGCGATGGCCTTCTGATCGTCCAGGGTCGGCGTCGGTATGGCCTCGAGCTCCGGCAGCGCGGCGAGCACATCGGCCCACCGCTTCTCGTTCACAGCGGCCTGCACGGGCGCCGCAAGCTTGCGGAACTCCTTGCTGTAGTCCGCCTGCGGCGCCGCACTTTCGGCGGCAGCCTCCGCGGCTCGCTCCTTGCGCGACTTCGGCTTTTCTTCCTGTGCCGATGCCACCGGGAGGACCGCGATCGCGATGGCCAGCGCCGCCCCCGGCAGTACGAGTCCCTTCAACCAAGAGTTCCAAGATGTCATTTGCCTCATCCTCGCCTGTGGCCGGCCGCCGCCATTTGCGTGTGGGGCGGGTTTATACCCCAAAACCCGGGCGGCTGTCTGCCCGCTGCCTATATTGATGGACTCCTGCCGGGCCCGCGGGTTCCGGCGCGAAATTTATCCTCGTCGGTTCAGCCCGCGTTCAGCGAGCCTCTCCCAAGAAAAAGGCCCGCCAGTGGCGGGCCCGTAATCGGTCTTTCCGGATCCCGCCGCGGCTAACCGCCGGGAGGCGGTGGCTCGGCGATGAAGCCGACCTTGCGCATCCCTCCCCGCTGCAGGACCGCGAGCGTGTCGGCCACGGCCTCGTAGCGGGCTCGCTTGTCGGCGCGGATGTGCACCTCCGGCTGCGGATCCTTGACGGCCTCCGCCAGCACGAAGTTCAGCAACTGCGCACGATCAACGCTGTTCTCGTTCCAATAGATCGAGCCGTCGAAATCGATCGAGAGATTGATGTTCTCGGGATTGGTTTCGGTCGGCCGATTCACTTCCTTGGGCAGGTCGATCTTCACCGCCTGTGTCATCACCGGCACCGTGATGATCATGATGATCAGCAGCACCAGCATGACGTCCACGAGCGGTATGACGTTGGGCTCGACCATCGGGTCGTTCTCATCATGACCGACCTGGATCGCCACGGCTTACTTCCCGGAGACGCGTGAGCCGGCGATCAGGGCCGCCTCGACGTCATGGGCAAAGTAATTGGCCCGCTCCATGAGCGACTTGTTGCCGCGCAACAGGCCGTTGAAGCCGAGCACCGCCGGCACCGCGACCGCAAGGCCGAGGGCCGTCATGATCAGGGCCTCGCCAATCGGGCCCGCGACCTTGTCGAGGGACGCCTGGCCGGCGATCGAGATGCTGATCAGGGCGTTGTAGATGCCCCACACAGTCCCGAACAGGCCCACGAACGGCGCCGTCGCACCGACGGAGGCGAGAACGACCATGCCGCTCTGCAAGCTGGACTGCAGCATGGTCGTGCGCCTGTCGATGTGCGAGCGCACCCAGTCAGCGAGATCAATCTTGCTCGTGATGGTCGCGCTCTTGCGGTGATGCTCGACCGCCTGCAGGCCGTCCTGGGCGATGTCGCGGAAGGGATTGATCTTGCCCTTCAACTTGGCGACTCCCTCCTGGATCGACCCGGCTGACCAGAAAGTCTTTTCAGTTTCAGTAGCGACCTTACGGAGCATTCGCTGGTCGAGCCACTTGTTGATCATGACGACCCATGACCAAAGCGACATCACGATCAAGATGACGAAAACGCCCTTTCCGACATAGTCGCTCGTTGACCAGAGCGCCTCAATGCCGTACGGGTTGTCGGTAACTGTGGTTTCACCAGCCATGCTGCAATCCCTCTAACTGAAAATAAGCTCCGGACTGCACGCCGACCTCTTTCGGCTGAACGCGCGTCCGGTCCTAGACGAATCCCCGCCGCCTCACTCCAGCTTAAAGACGATCGGTACAGAAACCTGCGAATCGACTGCCTGGCCGTCACGCTTGCCAGGCTCGAACGGCAGCCGGCGAACAACGCACTCGATGGCCGCATCGAGGCGCGGGAACCCGCTGCTCTGCGTGACAGTTACCGCGCCGGCCTTGCCATCGGCACCTACGGTGATCGTGGCGACCACGCGCCCTTCCTCGCTGAGGCGGCGCGACGCCGACGGATAACAGGCGGAGATGGCGGCCGCGATGCGATCACCGCGCGACTTGAACCGTGCGGGGGTGATCTGCACCTGGCGCGCCGGCGCCGCCGGCGCGCCAGGTGC